>OHJT01000727.1_pt1 | contig 23225 bp, 20 predicted proteins | sample 1568651 | NCBI WGS metagenome assembly OHJT01 (sample SAMEA3879608, study PRJEB24766) | human gut metagenome | biome: human-associated habitat; feature: feces | place: USA | collected 1985/1987 | reverse complement strand
CTCTGCCGCTCTACCGATTGTATCTGATGGACTTCCGTTATTTCGGAGATATGAAGATCGAGGAATTTGTGGGTGAGGAAGCGCGGGAGGCATTTGCGGAATATGTGATCAATGAGGAGCGCGAAATACCGTCCTTCATGCAGCAGCAGATCAAGGACGGCGCATGGGCCGTCAACACCAAGATTCCCTCCGAGAATGAGCTGTGCAGCAGGCTGGGAGTGGGGCGCGGGAGCGTCCGGGCCGCCATACAGCGTTTCAATGTGCTGGGCATACTGGAAAGCCAGCATGGGAGGGGCACGTTTGTGCGCTCCATCGACATTTCCCTATTTGGCAAAGGCCATTATCTGGATACCGCCCTGCTGACCGACATGGACGCCGCCTGTCAGCGCATCTGGCAGGCCATCGACAACGGCGAGACCATCGCGGTCTTCGGCGATTACGATGTGGACGGCGTGACTGCCACCGCCCTGCTGTACCAGCACCTCAAGGGCATGGGCGCGACCGTCAAGTGTATGCTGCCCAGCCGCGAGGGGGACGGCTACGGCCTTTCTAAAAACGCCATCCAGTCCATGCACAACAAAGGCTGCACCCTCATCGTGACGGTGGATAACGGCATCTCTGCCGTGGAAGAAGCCGAGTTTGCGGCCTCACTGGGCATGGATCTGATCATCACTGACCACCACTTGCCGCCGGACACCCTGCCCAAGGCGGTGGCTGTGGTGGACCCCCGCCGGGAGGACGACCACAGCCCCTTCAAGGGTCTGTGCGGTGCGGGCGTAGCCTTCAAGCTCTGCGCCGCGCTGGACGGCTGTCCGCCGGAGGAAATGCTGGATTACTGCGGCGACCTTGCCGCCGTGGGCACCGTGGCAGACGTGATGCCGCTGGTAGGGGAGAACCGCACCCTTGTCAAGGCCGGGCTGCGGCAGCTGCAGCAGACCGACCGCCCCGGCTTTGGGGCACTTTTGGAGGAAGTCGGCCTTGCGGGCAAGCCCATCACCGCCGAGAACATCAGCTACGCCATCGCGCCCCGCATCAACGCGGCAGGCCGCATGGATAACGCCGTTACCGCTTTGCAGCTGGTGCTCTGCGAGGACCCGGACAGAGCCGAGGAGCTGGCGCACAAACTGAACGAGATCAATGCCCACCGGCAGGAGACCGAGCAGCAGATCTTCAAAGCTGCCGAAGAGCTGCTGGAACAGCAGCCCGAGCGGCTGGACGACCGCATCATGCTGCTGTGGGGACGGGACTGGCATCCCGGCGTCATCGGCATCGTGGCGTCCCGGCTGGTGGAACGCACCGGACGCCCGGTCATCGTGGTCACCATCGACGAGCACGGCGAGGGCAAGGGCAGCGGGCGCAGTGTGCAGGGCTTTAACCTGCACGCCTGCATCGGCTCCTGTGCCGACCTTCTGGTGCGCTACGGCGGTCACGCCATGGCGGCGGGACTTTCCGTCCGGGAAGAAAACCTGCCCCAGCTGCGCCGCCGCCTGAACGAGTGGGCTGCCCGGGAGTGCCCGGTGCTGCACACCCCGCCGCTTACCTGTGATGTAGCCATCCATCTGGATCGTATCACGGTGGAATGCGTGCGGCATCTGGACCAGCTGGCACCCTACGGGGCGGAGAACCCCACCCCGGTGTTCCTGCTGCAAAGCGCCGTGGTGGACGGCGTATACCCGGTATCGGAGGGGCGGCACAGCCGCCTGCGGCTGCGGCAGGGCAATAGCTGCCTGTACGCCGTCTGGTTCGGGATGCCCGCCGAGCAGCTGCCCTACGCGCTGGGCGATGTGGTGGACGCAGCGCTGAACCTTTCGGTCTACGAGTCCGCCCGGGGCGCGCAGCTTTCCGGCCGCATCATCGACCTGCACCCGGCAGGGCTGGGCGCAGAGCTGGCGCGGCAGGCTGCACTGGTGCAGGCACTGCGCCGGGGCACCCCCCTGACCGATGAACAAAAGAAACAGATCGCCCCCGCACGCAGGGATATCATTGCCGTGTACCGGGAATTGCAGTCCCGCCGCTGGCACGCCGAGGATCTGCAGCCCCTGTGCGCAAAGCTGGGCGAGGAGCAGACCGGCAAAACGCTGGTGGCAGTTGCCGCTTTGGAACAGGTGGGGCTGATCACCGCAGCGGAAAAAGGCGGGGCAAAGTTCTGGGAGCTGGTGCCGACAGCAGGCAAAAAGAACCTTGGCGATGCCCCCATCCTGAAATGTCTGGAGGAACTATAAATGCCTGAGGGAAAGAAAAATACTGCCCCGGTCCCGGCTCCGGTACGGGACGAGGACGGCTACTCTGCCAAGACCCATCTGCACCAGCCGGTGCAGGAGACCGCCACCGTAGCTGCTACGGCACTGCTGGCAGACGCACCGGAGGGGGCGCTGCCCTCTGAGGTGCGCCCGGAGATCGTAACTTGGGAAAAGCTGTGCGAGGCCATTCAGGCCAGCGGCAAGGCCTACAATATGGAGATGATCCAAAAGGCCTACGAGCTGGCCAATAACGCCCATAACGGCGTGTGCCGCCGCAGCGGCGAGCCCTATATCTGCCACCCGCTGGCAGTCGCCCGGCTGGTGCTGGATCTGGGCATGGACTCCGAGAGCATCGCCGCCGCCCTGCTGCATGACGTAGTGGAGGATACCCCCACCACGCTGGACGACCTGAAAGCTGCCTTTGGCGAGGAAGTGGCGCTGCTGGTGGACGGCGTGACCAAGCTGACCAAGATCCAGTTCTCCAATATTGAGGAACTGCAGGCCGAGAACCTGCGCAAGATGCTGCTGGCTATGAGCCGGGACGTCCGTGTGATGATCATCAAGCTGTGCGACCGGCTGCACAATATGCGCACCGGCGATGCATGGCCGGAGCAGAAGCGCCGCGATAAGGCTCGCGAAACCATGGAGGTGTACGCCCCCATCGCCAACCGCCTTGGCATCCTGAACGTCAAGGAGGAGCTGGAGGATCGCAGCCTGCATTATCTGGACCCTGTGGGCTATTCCGAGATCAGCCGGATGCTCAGCGAGCGTTCCGGCGAGGAGTTCCTTATCAAAGTGTCCGGCGTCATCGAGCGCCGTCTGGTGGAAAGCGGCATCGAGGGTGCTACCATCAAGCGCCGGGTCAAGAGCATCTACGGCATCTACCGCAAGACCATCATGCAGAACAAGTCCTTTGACGAGATCTACGATATCTACGCGGTACGAGTCATTCTGGATTCTCTGGCCGAGTGCTACAGCACCCTTGGTCTCATCCACGATATGTACCACCCGCTGCCCAACCGCTTTAAAGATTATATCTCCACCCCCAAGCCCAACGGCTACCAGAGCCTGCACACTACCGTCATCGGGCACGAGGGCATCCCCTTTGAGGTGCAGATCCGCACCCGCAAAATGGACGAGCAGGCCGAGTACGGCGTTGCCGCCCACTGGAAGTACAAGGAAGGCCGCGAAGGCCACGATAAGCTGGACGACCGTCTGGCGTGGGTCAGCCAGCTGCTGGAAAACCAGCGCCTGAGCGAGGATTCCGGCAACCTGCTCCATGACCTGAAGAGCGACCTTCTGCCGGAGGAGGTGTTCGCCTTTACCCCCAAGGGCGATGTCATCAACCTGCCCACCGGCGCTACCTGCATCGACTTTGCCTACGCCATCCATTCGGCGGTGGGCAACCGCATGGTGGGCTGCAAGGTGAACAACCGCATGGTGCCCATCGACCATGTGGTGTCTACCGGCGAGATCATTGAGGTGCTGCTGGGCCCGGCAGATAAGGGCCCCAGCCGCGACTGGCTCAAGATCGTGCGCACCAGCGAAGCCAAGAGCAAGATCCGCAACTGGTTCAAGAAGATGCGCCGGGAGGAGAATATCCAGCAGGGACGGGACGCCTTGTCCAAGGAGCTGCGCCGGGAGATGATCCTCATCCCGGACGACCAGCTGGATGCCTTTATCGACGGCTGCTCCCGCCGGATGCGCCAGAATAACGCCGAGGAGCTGTACGCCGCCATCGGCTACGGCGGCATGACCATTGCCAACTGCCTGCCCAAGCTCAAGGAAGAGTGGCAGAAGCTCAAGGCAGCCGAAGCCGAGGAGAATAAGTCGGTGGAGGATCTGCCCAAGGTAGACCTGAGCCGCGTGCACGCCACCGACGGCGTGGTGGTGGAGGGCTTTGATAACACCCCCATCAAATTTGCCAAGTGCTGCAGCCCGCTGCCCGGCGACCCCATCGTGGGCTTTATCACCCGGGGCTTCGGCGTTTCCATCCACAAGCAGACCTGTGCCAACGCCGTTGCCAGCATGAAGGATCCCTCCAACGCCCCCCGCTGGGTCAAGGCCTACTGGGCAGACAGCGTCAAGGACAGCTACAAGGCCGGGCTGGAGATCATTGCCCTGAACCGCAACGAACTGCTGCAGGACGTGCTCAGCGCACTGGCGGATATCCGGGTGCCCATCTATGCCATGAACGCCCGTCAGGTAGAAAACAACTGCGCCGTGGTCAGCCTGACCATCGGCATCAACAATACCGAGCACCTCAACCGTGTGGTGGCGCGCCTTTCCAAGGTGCGGGACGTGCTCAAGGTGACAAGGAGTTAACGCAATGCGAGCAGTTATTCAGGCCGTATCCTCCGCCAGTGTGCGGGTGGAAGGCGGCGAGCCCCGCGCCATCGGGCCGGGCATCATGATCCTGCTGGGGGTCAGGGACACCGACACGCTGGACATCGTGCCCAAACTTGCCGATAAATGCGCGGGTCTGCGCATTTTCCCGGATGCCGAGGGCAAGCTGAACCTGAGCGCCCGGGATCTGGGCTATTCCGCGCTGGTGGTCAGCCAGTTCACCCTTTACGGCGATACCAGAAAGGGCTACCGTCCCAGCTTTATCAAGGCTGCAAAGCCGCCGCTCTCGGTGGATGCCTACGAGCTGTTCCTTGCCGAGATGGCGAAACACGGCCTGAAGGACGTGCAGCACGGCGAGTTCGGCGCGCATATGCAGGTGTCGCTGGTGAACGAAGGCCCCTGCACCATCATCATTGATACCGACGAGTGGAAAAAGAAGGAGTAACCATGCAAGGTTTTCACATTCCTGCGGCACCGCCGCTGTATACCAACACCTTTCTGCTCATCTCCGATGCAGGCCATGCCGTGGTCATCGACCCGGCGGCAGAGGTGCACAGCTACGATGAAATTTTAAAGCAGCACAACGCCACCCTTACCACCATCCTGTGCACCCACGGTCACTACGACCATGTGGGCAGCGCCGCCGCCCTGAAAGCAGAGTGGAACGCCGCCCTCTACTGTGAAAAAGCAGACCTTGCCGGCGACCGGATGTACCCGCTTTCCGCTGCGGACTGCGGCTACACGGAAGGGGAGCAGATCGCGGTGGACGAGCTGCGCTTTACCGCGTGGCACACCCCCGGCCACACCCCCGGCAGCGTGGTGCTGCTGTGCGGCGAGCATCTGTTCTGCGGTGATACGCTGTTTGCGGGCAGCATCGGCCGCACCGACCTTGAGGGCGGCAGCAGCGCACAGATGGCAGACAGCCTGCGCAAGCTGGCACAGCTGCCCATCCCCCGCGAAACACAGGTGCTGCCCGGTCACGGCGAGTTTTCCACCTTTGGCGCGGAGCTGGACAACAACTACTATATCCGCAGCGCCCTGCGCGGCGGCAACGACATTTTTTAAAGAGAGAACGACATGAAGATCTATATCACTGGGCTGCCCTCCGGGTACGAGGTGGAGCATCTTGCCCGCCTGTTTTACCCCATGGCACCCCTGACCCTGACCCCGCCGGAGCCTGCCGAGGACTGTCTGTGGGCTGAAAAGACCGATACCGGTCTGCGGGTGCTGGTGCGGCAGGGAGAAAAGAGCAAAACGCTGGAAGCCCCGCTGCCGCTGCCGGTGGAGCAGGGCGGCGAAACGCCGGAGTTTGCCCTTGCCAGCCTGACTTATGACCTGCTGCGCCAGTGGACGGGCATCCGCCCGCCTTGGGGCAAAATGACCGGTGTGCGCCCGGTGCGGCTTATCCACGACAAGCGCGCCGCCGGGTGGAGCGCAGAACAGATCGACCGCTTCTTTTTGCAGCGGTTCGACTGCTCGGAGCAAAAATACGAAATGGCGAAGGAAATTGCTGACCTGCAGGAGCCGATCCTGCGGCTGGGCAGCGCCCCCAAGACCTACAGCCTGTATATCGGCATCCCGTTCTGCCCCTCCCGGTGCAGCTATTGCAGCTTTGTCAGCTGCAATCTGGACCGCGACCGCAAGATGGTGCAGCCCTATGTGGACTGCCTGTGCAAAGAGGTGGCGGAGATCCGGGTGCAGGCGGAGCGTGCAGGGCTGACCTTGTGCAGCATCTACATCGGCGGCGGTACGCCCACCAGCCTTTCTGCCGCCCAGCTGCGGCAGCTCATGGGCACCGTGCGGGAGAATTTTGACCTGACCAAGGTCGTAGAATATACTGTGGAAGCCGGCCGCCCGGACTGCACTGACGCCGAAAAGCTGGCGGTCATCAAGGAATACGGCGCTACCCGCATCTCCATCAACCCCCAGACCTTCTCGGACACGGTGCTGGCAAACATTGGCCGTAAGCACTCGGCACAGGATATTCTGGATTGCTACGCCGATGCCCGCCGCGCCGGACACGAGGATATCAACATGGACCTCATTGCCGGTCTGCCCGGGGATACGGTGGAGGGCTTTGAGCACAGCCTGCGGCAGGCGATTGCCTTGCAGCCGGAGAATATCACCGTCCACACCCTTACCCTCAAGCGGGCGTCCCGCATCGTCATTGAGGATCAGAAGGAAAACGACTACGCGGACGTAGCCGCCATGCTGGAAAAATGCCATCTGCTGGCAGAGGCGGGTTACCGCCCCTATTACCTCTACCGGCAGAAGAATACGCTGCAGAATCTGGAAAACGTGGGCTGGTGCAAGCCGGGTCACGAAGGTTACTATAATATCTATATCATGGAGGAAGTCCAGACCATCCTCTCGGCGGGTGCAGGCGGCAGCACCAAACTGGTGGCCGATGGGGGCAAACGGATGCAGCGCATCTTCAATTTTAAGTATCCGAACGAGTATATCCAGCGCTTTGCGGAGGTACTGGAACGGAAAAAAGGAGTGGCTGAGTTTTATGATCACGATCTGGGTACCGAAACGACTGGTTGAAGTAGACCTCTATAACGTAGCAGCCCGCAGCCCGCAGGCGCTGGCGCAGCTGAGCGAGAACAGCTACGCCCGGCGGGTGCAGTATGCCGCCCAGAAGGTGCGCGGCTCCGGGGCAAAGATCGTTATGCTGACCGGCCCTTCGGCCAGCGGCAAGACCACCAGCGCCCACTGTCTGGCAAAGGCGCTGGTGCAGCAGGGCACCCCGGCACAGGTGGTCAGTCTGGACAACTTTTTTAAAGGTGCTGCCTACTACCCCAAAATGCCGGACGGCACGCTGGACTACGAAAACCTTGAAACACTGGATCTGCCCCTCATCAAGCAGTGCCTGCGCCAGCTCAGCGAGACCGGCAAGACCGAGCTGCCCATCTATGATTTTGCCACCGAGCAGCGCTCTGCTGCGGTAGAGCCCATCGACCTGCAGGGCGGTGTGTGCATCGTTGAGGGCATCCATGCCCTCAACCCGGAGCTGACCGGCCTTGTGCCGGACGACCAGATCTACCGCATCTACGCCGGTCTGCGGGAGGAATACTGCATCGACGGGCGCCGGGTCATCAATACGCAGGATATCCGCCTGTGCCGCCGCACCCTGCGGGACGCCGCAGCCCGCGGCCGCAGCCCCGCCAAGACCCTTTCCATGTGGGACAGGGTGCTGGACGGCGAAACGCGGTATATCAAGGGCTTCAAGACCACCGCAGACTTTTTGCTGGACACCTCCTTTACCTACGAGCTGGGACTGATCTCCCGGCTGCTGGGCGAGGTGCGCCGTCAGTTCACGCTGGAAGGCCACAACGCCGAGCTGTGGGACGAGACCGCCCGCCGCTTTGAGCAGGTGGACCCGCTGCCGCTGGAGCTGCTGCCCGCCGACAGTATGCTGCGCGAGTTCTACGGCAGCCGCACCTAACCGGTGAAAAATGCGTAAAATTTGTTTCCAAACCAGCACCAAACTGTAAAAATTGCGGTGCATTCGTTGCAATTGCCATAACGCTGCGCTATAATGAGGATACGACTCCGGTATGGCGCAGGATGCGCCGCCATCTGCAGAGAATATACTGCCAGAATAAGAGAGGTGTCTATTATGGATTTTAACAAGATCAAAGCAATGGGTCTGGAATATGCCGAAAAGGGCAAGAACGCCGCCATGGATCTGGCTGAAAAGGGCAAGACGCAGGCGCTGCTGGTCAACGAACAGGGCAAGCTGCTCAAGGCACAGCGTCAGCTGGGCGCACTGGTGTACAGCCTTGCCAAGGGCAAGGAAGAAAACCAGCCGCTGGTGGATAAATACATCGAGATGATCGATACCATCGAGCAGGAGATCACCCGCCTGAAGGCTACCCTGACCCCGGCAGAAGCCGCCGAGGTGGACTACGAAGCCCCCGTGGAGGAGGAAGAAGCTGCCCCGGAACAGCCCGCCCAGCCTGCCCGCAAGACCTGCCCGCAGTGCGGCGCGCCCGTCTCGGACGATGCGCTGTTCTGCAATAAGTGCGGCGCACAGCTGTAAGCTGAAAACAGGAAAAAACTGCAACAGGGCGGTATCCCCCGCAGGATGCCGTCCTGTTTTTGTGAAAAGCGCAGAAAACCATGAAAAATGCTGGAAAATTGCGGTTTTTTGCTTGAAAAACCGCAGCAGCTGCGGTACAATTTACAGTATCTTTTCAAAAGGAGATGGAACGTGTGCTGGACTGGACCCCACAGCCGCCCTATACAGCGGAGCAGTTGCTGCAGGTGATCCGCATCCTGCGGGACCCGGAAAACGGCTGTCCGTGGGATAAGGTGCAGACCCATGCTTCCATCCGCAAAAATTTTCTGGAAGAGACCTGTGAAGCGCTGGAAGCCATTGATGCAGACGACGCCGTGCTGCTCCGGGAGGAGCTGGGAGACGTGCTGATGCAGGTGGTGTTCCACGCCGCCATAGAGGAAGAGCGGGGACGCTTTACCTTTGAGGATGTGTGCCGCAATGTCTGCGAAAAGCTGGTGTTCCGGCACCCCAACATCTTTGCATCCTCCGCAGCGGAAAACGCCGGTATAAATGGCTGGGATGCGCTCAAAAATAAGGAAAAGGGGCGCACCACCCTTGCCGACGAGCTGGCCACCGTGCCCGCTACGCTGCCCGCGCTCATGCGGGCGCAAAAGCTGCAAAAGCGTGCCGCCGGGCATGGCCTTGGGCAGCAGGATGCAGCCGCAGCACAGCACCGGCTGGAAGCCGCCGTGCAGGACTTTGCCACGGCAGACGCCGCCGCAAAGCAGGAAGCCGCAGGCCGGCTGCTGTTTGCAGCGGTAAACGCCGCCCGGCTTGCGGGGGTGGATGCAGAGGAAGCACTGACCTTTGCATCCAAGCGCTTTGCACAGCAGTGTCTGGAACAGGAACAACGCGGTACTCAGGTCGAATGACCTGCTCCGATAGAACGAGAGAATTTAAGACAAAAATCAGATGGAGGCAAATAATATGACCAAGACCGACTTGATCGCACAGGTTGCGGCAAACACCGAAATGAGCAAGAAGAGCGCCGAGCAGGCTGTCAACGCCGTTTTTGAGGCACTGGGCAAGGCCATGGCCGAGGGCGAAAAGATCACCATTTCCGGCTTTGGCACCTTTGAGGTGCGCGAGCGCGCCGAGCGTCAGGGCATCAACCCCCGCACCCGCGAGCCCATCACCATCGCTGCTTCCCGCAGCATCGTGTTCAAGCCCGGCAAGTCCCTGAAGGACACCCTGTAATCGGTTCTGTCACGCCGCCGCTGCCTGCACAAGGTGCGGCGGCTTTTTTGCTGAAAAGAAAGGAACGACCAAAATGCGTCTGGATAAATATCTCAAGGTCTCCCGCCTGATCAAGCGCCGCACCGTGGCAAACGAGGTGGCGGATGCAGGCCGCATCCTCATCAACGGCAAGGTGGCCAAGGCCAGTCAGGCCGTCAACGCCGGGGACATCATCGAGGTCACCTTCGGCAACCGTCCCATCAAGGTGCGGGTGCTCTCGGATGAAGAGCCCCGCACCAAGGACGTTGCCCGCGAGATGTACGAGGTGATCGCGGAATAACCGCCCGCCCTGCCCGCATACAATGCTGGCAGAGGGGGACTGCCTATGGAAAAAGCTGCCGCAAAGCCGCCGCTGCCCCATGACCTGATCCTGGAGAGCCGCAGCAGGCTGACCGTCACCGGGGTGCAGCGGGTGCTGCATTGCAGCGCCGAAAGCGCCGCGCTGGAGACCGGCAAGGGCATTCTGCACCTGTCCGGTGCGCAGATCAGTATGCAGACACTGGATCTGGAAGCCGGGGAAGCAAAGCTGACCGGGCGGTTCGACGGGCTGGAGTATACCGCCGCCCGCGCAGCCGGGGGCTTCTGGCACCGGCTGCTGCGCTGATGGTACAGGTTCTGCTGCCCGCCCGGCTTTTGCAGGAAGCCGCCGCCTGTGCCGTGCTGGGCGCTGCCCTTGGCGCGGCGCGGGCGTTTTTGCCGGTGCGGGGCAGGGCGGCTTTTGCGCCGGACGTGCTGCTTTCCGGTGCGGTGCTGCTGGCGTGCCAGAGCTACGCCGCCGGGTACAGCGCCGCCGGGGTGCTGCGGTGGTACATGGCGGCGGCAGCCTTTGCCGCTGCCCTTTGTGCTGCCGGGGTGCTGGGCGTCCCGCTGCGGGCGCTGGGGCGGGGGATCAGGGCTGTTTTGCGCCGTTTTGCGGTGCAGCCTGTGCGCCGCCGCCGCGCTGCGGCGAAAACTGCCCGCAAATTACGCCGGAACGCGGAAAGAACCGCAAAAAAATCCAAAAAGAACTTGCCAAACCAGCGGGCATTGTTGTATAATTCAAACGTATCAAAGTAAGAGAACAGACGCAGAAGGTCTGCTGTTCAGACAGGAGCGTAAGGCAATGACGAATACGGGACGCAAAAAGCGCAGAAAGAATGCAGTGGTCACCATGGCGTTCCGCCTGTTTTTCGTGCTGCTTTTGCTGAGTATGCTGGCGGCTTATATCTCCAATCAGGTCACCATCAGCTCCAAGCGGGCAGAACTGGAAACACTGAACGAACAGGTGGTGCAGCAACAGACGGAAAATCAGGAACTGCAGCGCGTACTGAGCGGCGATGCCGACCAGATCACCGAATGGGTCGCACGCGACTCTTACAACTACGCCGCACCCAACGAGCGCATCTTTGTGGATGTGACCGGCAACTGACCGCGCGGCAGGTCAAGAGTTTTGGAAAACAAGGAGTATTGAGTTTTGGCAATTGAGGTAGGGAACGTATTCGAAGGCCGCGTGACCGGTGTAAAGCCCTTTGGCGCATTTGTAGCGCTGCCGGAGGGGCGTGTCGGCATGGTCCACATTTCCGAGGTATCCAACGAGTTCGTGCAGGATATCAACACTGTGCTGCACGATGGCGATGAAGTTAAGGTGCAGGTCATCAACATTGCACCGGACGGCAAGATCGCACTGTCCATCAAGCGGCTGCTGCCCCCGGCGCCGCGTCAGCCCCGGGAGGGCCGCCCCGCAGGCCCCCGTCCGGGCGGTTTCCGCAATGGGCAGGAGGGCGGACGCTCCGGCGGTCGCGGTGCAGGCCGTGCCCCCCGTGAAGGCGGCAGAGGTCCTGCCCGGGAGGCGGCTCCCCGCGTGTGGCAGCCCAAGACACCCGTCCGCTCCGACAACCTGAGCTTTGAGGACATGATGAGCCGCTTCAAGAGCCAGAGCGAGGAGAAAATGGCGGATCTCGATCACGAGACCAACAACCGCCGGGGCGGCGGCTATGCGCCCCGCAGCCGCCGCGGCCGCTGAGCCACCGCATCGGCTGGGATCACAAGGAACACAGGCAGGCCTGTCCCCGGTCGGACAGGTCTGTTTTTTCGGTACAGAACAGAAAGGAACTACCATGCCCGCAAAATTTGAACTGATCGCGCCCTGCTTTTTCGGGTGCGAATCCACCGCTAAATTTGAGCTGACCCGCATCGGCGCAGAGAACATCCGGGTGGAGGATGGCCGTCTGAGCTTCTGCGGCGGGGCAGAGATGATCGCTGCTGCAAACCTCAACCTGCGCACCGTGGAGCGCGTGATGCTGCTGCTGGCACGCTACAAGGCCGCCACCTTCGACGAGCTGTTCGATGGCGTGTATTCCATCCCGTGGGAGGAGTTTCTGCCTGCGGATGCTGCCTTCCCGGTCACCGGCTCTTCCCTGAACAGCCAGCTGACCAGCATCCCCGCCTGCCAGAGCGTCATCAAAAAGGCGGTGGTCAAGCGCCTGATGAAGGGTCACCGCACCACCGTGCTGCCCGAGAGCGGCGTGGAGTACAAGGTGCGCTTTATGCTGCGCAAAAATGTGTGCGAGATCATGCTGGACACCACCGGCGAGGGCTTGCACAAGCGCGGCTACCGCCGCAACGCCATGGAAGCCCCTCTGCGCGAGACGCTGGCGGCGACCATCGCCGACCTTGGCCGTGTGCGCCGCGACAGCCTGGTGGAGGACCCCTTCTGCGGCAGCGGCACATTGCTGATCGAAGCCGCGCAGAAGGCCATGAACATTGCCCCGGGTCTGAAGCGCCGCTTTGCCGCCGAGCGCTACAGCTTTGTGCCCGCTGCCCTGTGGGCAGAGCAGCGCCAGAAGGCACTGGCAGAGTCCAAGCTGGACGTGGGCTTTGAAGCTTACGGCTACGATATCGACCCCGCCGCCGTGGCACAGGCCAACGCCAACGCCAAGCTGGCGGGTGTGGAGAACCGCTGCCACTTTGAGGTGGCGGATGTTGCCACCTTTGCCGCAAAGCCGGAGGCCATCGTGCTGACGAACCCTCCCTACGGCGAGCGTCTGGGCACCATTGAGGGCGCTGCCAAGCTGGCACGCACGCTGGGACAGCAGATGGAAGCCAGCCCCTGCGCCGGGCTGTACGCCATTACCGCCGATATGGACTTTGAACTGCACTACGGCAAGCGCGCCAACAAGCGCCGCAAGATGTACAACGGCATGATCCCCTGCCAGCTGTATATGTACTATAACGCCCCCAAGACCGAAAAGATGGCAAAGCCCATGCCCAAATCCGGCTTTGACGGCAAGCGCACCCATTTTGAAAAGAAGTAAGGTCATTTGACTGCCCGCCCGGCAGACATTGCACTGAAAAAGTGTGTCTTTTTCCGGGAAAATCCGGCACAAACACCCGCAGATCATCTTTTGCTGAAAAGAGACGGTCTGCGGGTGTTTTTAATAGAAAAATAGATTTCACAAAATTCGGCATAATGACAAATTACGGCAGTTTTTGCATCCGGCAGTTGCGTTGCCGAACAAAAAGGATTATACTAACCTTATTGACCGCAGGATACAAAAACTGTACAGAAAGGATGGCTGGCTTATATGAAGGGACGGATGCGGCCCTACCTGCCGGAACTGACGATCCGGGATTACAACACCTATATGCGTTATCTCCGCGGGGTGCGGCGGCAGATGTACAAGTCTTACGGCTTCTACGCCTGCCATCTGCTGCGCACCAACGGGGTGCTGTTTGCCATCCTGTCCGACAGTCTGGCGGGGCGTATGCCCACCTGCAAACGGCAGCGGATGCCCGGAACGCCGTTCCGGCGCAGCATGATGTGCCAGACGCTGGGCATCCGGCAGGCGGCGCAGACGGAGATCCTGATGGGCTGGCATAATCTGCAGGACCGCAAGTACAGCGAGCTGCGCCCAGTCAAGCGCTTGCGCCGCGCAGCGGACAAGCTGCTGCTGCGCCGCGCCTACGAGAAAGCCCGGCAGGAAAACCCGGCGCTGGAGCGGCTGTTTGCGCAGGAGCGGGAGCAGGCGGTGGTGCAGATGAACCTGAGCGCCAAAAACTACGCCCTTGCGGCTGAACCTATGAGCAACGTCTACGGCGCTTTGTACTCCACGCTGGCTACGGATGACCCCAACCAGCGCAAGAGTATGCGGTATATCGGCAGCAGCATCGGCCGCATCTTCTATCTGCTGGATAAGGCCGAGCGCTTTGAAGCCGACCGCCGCAACGGCCAGTACAACGTGTTCGTGGTCAACGAGCTCAACGGGCAGGCTGCTGCCATAGAGAACGCCCGGCGGCAGGCGCTGGCAGCGGTCAACGACCTGATGCGGGCGTACAAGATGCTGGATCTCAAGCTGAACGACACCCTGCTGAACAATATCATGATCCTGGGCCTGCAGCACGCGGTCTACCCGCTGGAGCAGGATGTAGATACCGAAAAGTGGGAGATCCCATGAAGAAACGAAAAAGCAAAAGCTGGTCCATGGCGTACTGCGGCATGGCGGCGGCACTGTGCGTGGCACTGATGCTGCTGGGCACCATCATCCCCATTGCCATGTTCATTGCACCGGCGGTGGCAAGCTTTCTCATTGCAACGGTGTGCATGGAGTGCGGCATTACCATGGCGTGGACGGCGTACGCCGCCGTCAGCCTGCTGGGGCTGCTCTTTGTGCCGGATAAGGAGATCGCCCTGATTTTCACCGTGCTGCTGGGCTATTACCCGCTGGTAAAGCCCCGGTTCGACCGCATCCGCCCCCGGGCATTGCAGCTGGTGTGCAAGCTGCTGCTGTGCAACGGGGCGGTGCTGGCGATGTACGGCCTGCTGCTGGTGCTGGGCTGCGGGTATCTCATCAAAAAATGCAATCCCGAGCCCGCCATGCGCCGGAAATGTAGCCTTTGCCCTGTACGACCGCGCCCTGTGCAATCTGCTGCTGCTGTACAAGCTGAAGTGGCAGCCCAAACTGCATAAAATGCTGGGGATGCACTGAGCCCCAAACAACTTTGAAAGAAGGAATGTGTACCGAAAGCTGACGCAAAGCGCCGGGCCACACGGGTGACAGCCGTGAGGGTGACGAGGAGAGGGATCATCGAAAGATTCGGCGGATGTTTCTCCGGCTGAGGGCTATACCAGCCGCAGAACAGGGCAAAAACCGGCAGCAATACCGGAACAGAACCCTGCAAAGAAAGCCATACAAGAACATAGACTTTGATAGAGGAAACTGACTGTGCAGCAGCGCATTTCGGCGCGCCGCAGTCGGTCTGGAGGTATTTTGTATGTGTGGCATTGTAGGTTATGTCGGGATGCGCAGCGCCCAGCAGGTGCTGCTGGACGGTTTGGAAAAGCTGGAGTACCGCGGGTACGATTCTGCCGGTGTGGCGCTTACCCAGCGGGACGGCATCCGCGTGGTCAAAAGCAAGGGGCGGCTCTCCACCCTGCGCAGCAAACTGGAAGAGCTGGCGCTGCCCCAAAGCGGCTGCGGCATCGGTCATACCCGCTGGGCGACCCACGGCGAGCCCAGCGATGTGAACAGCCACCCGCACTCCACGCCCCGGGTCAGCATCGTGCACAACGGCATTATTGAAAACTACGGCGCTTTAAAGGAGCGCCTGATTGCTAAAGGCTACACCTTTGCCAGCGAGACCGACACCGAGGTGCTGGTAAAGCTCATCGACAGCTGCTATCAGGGCGAGCCGCTGCAGGCTTTGCAGGCTGCGCTTGCCAAGGTGCGGGGCAGCTACGCGCTGGCGGTGCTGTTCAAGGACTACCCGGACACCATCTTTGCGGTCAAGCGGGAAAGCCCGCTCATCGTGGGCTGGGGCAAGGGCGAAAACTTTGTGGCATCGGATATCCCGGCGCTGCTCAAGTACACCCGCAGCTACAGCGTGCTGGAAGAAGGGGACATGGCGGTGTGCACGGCACAGGGCATCCGCTTCTATAACGAGTTCGGCGAGGCCGTGGAGCGCGAAAAGCTGACCGCAGACTGGGACATGGAAGCAGCCGAAAAGGGCGGCTACCCCCACTTTATGCTCAAGGAGATCAACGAGGAGCCCGCCGCCATCACGGCTACGGTCAGCCCCCGGGTGGAGAACGGTCTGCCGGAGCTGCGCATCCCGGAACTGACGGACGAAAAGCTGCGCAGCATCGGCACAGTGCATCTGGTGGGCTGCGGCACAGCCATGCACGCCGGTATGGTGGGCAAGACCGCCATCGAAGCGCTGGCGCGGGTGCCTGCAGAGGTGGATATCGCCAGCGAGTTCCGCTACCGCGACCCCATCCTGAAGCCGGAGGATCTGGTCATCATCATCAGCCAGTCCGGCGAGACCAGCGATACGCTTGCCGCCCTCAAGCTGGCTAAGAGCCGGGGCGTGCCGGTGCTTGCCATCGTGAACGTGGTGGGCAGCAGCATCGCCCGGGCGGCGGATTACGTCATGTACACCTACGCCGGGCCTGAGATCGCGGTGGCGTCCACCAAGGCCTATATGGTGCAGCTGTGCGTGCTGTACCTGTTTGCCCTGCGCTTGGCCTACGCGCGCGGGCAGCTGACCGAGGAAAAGACCAAATACTACACCGCCCAGCTGCTGCACGCATCCGAGGTCATCAAGCCCCGCCTTGCGGACTGCGAGCAGATCAAGTACCTTGCCAGCCGCTATGTGAACACCCAGAGCTGCTTTTTCATCGGGCGTGGGTTCGACTACGCCCTTTCGCTGGAGGGCAGCCTGAAGCTGAAGGAGATCAGCTATGTGCACTCGGATGCCTACGCGGCAGGCGAGCTGAAGCACGGCACCATCAGCCTGATCACGGACGGCGTGCCGGTCATCGCGCTGGCGACCCAGAAAAACGTCTACGAAAAGACCATCTCCAACGCCAAGGAGACCCGCAGCCGCGGCGCACGGGTGCTGCTGTTCACCACAAAGGACGCGGAAGTGCCGGAGGGTGTTGCCACCGAGGTAATCCGCTTGGACGAGTACGACGACATCCTGATGCCGCTGCAGCTCATCGTGCCCTTGCAGTTGTTCGCCTACTACATGGCGGTGCTGCGCGGCTGCGACGTGGATAAGCCCCGCAACCTTGCCAAGAGCGTAACGGTGGAGTAACAGGGAAGAATAGAACACAAAACCGCCCGCTGCACGAAATGGTGTGCAGCGGGCGGCTTGTTATATGCGGGAAGAGCAGGGGCGCTTACCAGAACCAGTAGCGCTTCTTGAACGCGATGTAGACCACGGCGATCAGGATCACAACCACGCCGCCGGCGATGAAGAAGGACCAGTTGATATTGCCGAACCGCAGGTTCTGGTTGGTCAGCAGGTAGCGGCCGGCAGTGTCGGCGGTGATCACGCCGTCCTTGTAGCTGTTCAGGTACTGCCACTTGTTGCTGATGGTGTTGTACAGGTACAGGCGGGAGTAGGTGCTCACATCCAGCTCCAGCTGCACCGCGCAGGGAAGGGCACGGCCGTTGTCCAGCTCAAACTCCAGCCCCTCCTCACTCTCGGTAAAGGTGATGGCGGTGTCGATCTCGCTGGTGGTGCTCTTTACGTTTTTGCCGGAAACGTTCATGGTGTAGCCGTCGCCCACCACGCACAGGGTCTTGCCGGTGGTGCGCAGGGCGTTCAGGATCTCGCCGGTCACGATGGGCACCTCAGACTGGTTGAACACCACCTGATCCTCCGTGCTGTCCTGAATGGTCTGCACCACAGGGTCCAGCGGGATGGAGGTGTTGTCGTCCGGGGTATTGGTGCCGGCATTGCTGTTGTCGCTGCCGGAGGAAGCATCTGCCGAGCGGTTTACGATGACCGTGACCATGGCAGTGACCTTGCCGTTGGAAATGGTAATGGAGGTAGAGCCGGTGCCCACCGCCGTGACCACGCCCGAGGGGCTGACCGTGGCAATGCTGCTGTTGCCGGACTTGAAGGTGAAGGACTGGGATGCACTGGCAGGGGTGGCTTTAGCCGTGATGGTGCGGGTGGCACCGGGCTTGAGCACGATGTAGTTGGTGCTGGGGGTGATCACCTGCCCGCTGTTGCTGGACGTAGTGCCGCTTGTGCCGGTGGAGTCTGTGGGCAGGGCAAGCACCGTAACGGTGGTGGTGGCCACCACCGAGCCGCAGGTAGCGGTAATGGTGGCAGTGCCGGGCGCTACGCCGGTCACGCGGCCAAAGCTGTTCACCGTGGCGATCTTCTCGTTAGAGGAGGTCAGGGTGACGGTGGCGTAGTTGGAAGCGGAACTGGGGCGCACCTGCAGCGAAGCCGACACCGAGTTGCCCACATAGATGGTGTTGGAGGAGAGGGAAAGGTCCATCTCGGTCACGATCATGGAGGAGTCCATAGAGACCACGATGGTGTAGGCGCAGATCTGGTTGCCGGCGGCTGCGGTAATGGTGGCAGTGCCAACGCCCACAGCCTGCACCACGCCGCTGCTGCTTACGGTCAGCACGCTGCTGTCATCGGTCAAAAAGACCACAGAGTCGGTGCTGTAACTGGGCTTGACCACGGGGGACAGCTGCTGGGAAGCGCCCAGCAGCATATTGGCAGAGTAGCTGCCGGTGGAAATGCTCTCGGCAGGGACATCCTTGGACCAGGGCAGTGAAACGCCGTTCTGCGCTTCAACAGGCAGGCCGGCGGCGGCAGCGCTCAGGGCGGTGCCGCATACCAGCACACCCAGCATCAGCACACAGGCGGCCAGTTTCTTTGCGGTTCGAATCATGTTGTTTGTACCTCTTTGGGGTGGTGTAAAAGGGGGGCATCCTGCCGTGCTGTGCAGTCCGCTTTTAGCGGAACAGCACGCCCAGTGCCTCCATGGCATACTCAAAATAGGTGACCTGATCGTATTCCACGCGGGCGGTCACGCTCATACCGTTGGCAAGATCCACCTTGTCGCCGCTGCGGCTCACCACATAGGTGGCATCGGGCTTGATGGTCATCTTGTAGTAGGAGGTGCTGTTGCTGGAGGTCACATCACTGTCAATGGAGGTGACGGTGCCGGTCAGCGTGCCGTAGGAATACTCCGACAGGCCGGTGATGGCGATCTTGCAGGGGTCGCCTACGTGCAGCAGGGGACGGTCGTTCACCGACACCATAGCCACGATCTCCAGATCGTCGTTCTCGCTGGCAATAGTAGCCATTGCAGAGCCGGCGCTCAGCACCATGCCCTCCTTGTAGGGGGTGTCCATGTGGATCACGCCGGAGGTGGGCGCATAGATGAAGTAATCGTTGGCGCCGGTGTTCAAAGAATCCATCTGCGCCTGCAGGTTGTCCACATTGACCTGTGCGCTGTTGATGCTCTGGGAGATGGACTGCATGGTGGAGTAGTATAGGGACTCCAGCTCACTCTGGTTCTGCTCCATCAAAGCCTTGATCTGGATGTCGGAGTAGCCGGCAGCCTGATAGGTAGAAGCGTCAAAGGTCTTTTGTGCTACCTGACTTTTATAGGTCTGGTACTGGTAGTAGTAGGGCTGATCCTCAGCGCTGGTCTCGTCGAAGTAGTTGGTGTCGTCCTGAATGCACTTGAGCAGCTTGTTGTACTGATCCAGCTGCTTCTGGTAGATATCCAGCTGGCTCTGCAGGGTGTCCTTCTGCATATCCAGATCCGTGCTCTTCAGCCGGGCGATCAGGTCGCCCTCGTTCACATAGCTGCCCTCCGAGACATACAGCTCGGTAATGGAGCCGGAGTAGCTGGACATGATGTAGGTCTTGTTGGCGGCCTGCACCACACCGCTGTTCTGGCTGACATAGATGCGGTTGGTCTGGGTGCTCCAGATCACCAGAAAGATCATGAACAGCCCGGTCAGAATGACAAAGGCGTACCCGTAAGGGGGCAGCTTTTTGTCCATCATGATCCGGCGGTCCTGCAGATCCGAAAGGTTCTGAATGGTCGTTGTCATAATTATTTGGTCTCCATAAACACGTCGATCACGCCGTCGTCCTCGTCCTGATTGACGTAGATGGTGTAGCTGTTGCCGCTAAGCTTGATGTCGTTTTCAAAAGCCAGGACCTGCAGCTTGGCGGTGGCCAGCTGGTTGAAGGCCAGAGGGCCGGTAAAGTGGGCGTACAGGCAGTTCTTTACCCGCAGCACAGCGTCCATGTGGTAGCCGGGCTCCATCTGGGTGATCATCTGGGTGGCCTGCTGCATCATGTACATGACGGGCATATGGTCCGGGCCGGTGCCTTCCACGATAGCCTGCACCAGCGGGCCGATGGGCTGTGCGCCGTTGCTCTTCATAAAGTTCTGCATCTGGGTCAGGATGACCGGCAGGTTTGCCAGCTCCTCGGGCTGCACAACGCGGGAAAGAACATTGGTCAGCTTGAGGGTCTTGTTTTCAGCAACTTTGATCTCGTTCATAGTAAATTACCCCTAATCCTGTTATTTTTTCAATGTAAGCCGGAACAAAAAGGTGCCCGGAAGCGTCTGCCTCCGGGCACACCATAACGAGGCATTCTTCGGTTTCCCGCCGGGCGGGAAAAAAGCTTATGCTGCATCCGGGCAAGAGCTGCGGATGCGGTCAGTAGGTGATGGACTCGCCGTCGTCGTCCTCTTCCACCACAGCGGCAGACACCTGCGGAGCAGGCTCGGCTTTGCGCTTGCGGAAGATGCCCTGCTGCATATTCCACAGCTCGGCATAGCGGCCATCCTTTGCCATCAGTTCCTCATGGTTGCCGCGCTCCACGATCTTGCCGTGATCCATCACAAGGATCAGGTCGCAGTCACGGATGGTGGAAAGGCGGTGTGCCACGATCAGCATGGAGCGGTCTGCCAGCTGCTCGTAGATCATGTTGAAGATCAGCGTCTCGGTGGCAAAGTCCAGATTACTGGTGGACTCGTCCAGAATGTAAAGGTTGGAGTCCTTCAGGAAGGCACGCGCCAGTGCGATGCGCTGCTTCTCACCGCCGGACAGGCCGTTGCCGGCTTCCTCCAGATAGGTGTTGTACTGCAGCGGCAGGTGGCGGATGAACTCGTGCGCGTCAGCCTTCTTGGCAGCTTCCTTCACCTCGTCCAGCGTAGCGTCCATGCGGGAGATGCGGATGTTGTCGTAGATGGTCTTGCTGAACAGCTCAACGTTCTGGGGCACATAGGCGATGGCGCGGCGCACCGAGTGGTTGCTGTACTCCGCCAGATTCACGCCGTTCACATCGATCTCGCCGTCCTCGGGGTCGTAGTACTTCAGCAGCAGCTTGGTAATGGTGGATTTGCCGCTGCCGCTGCTGCCCACCAGCGCCACCTTTTTGCCGGCGGGGATGGTAAAGCTGACATGATCCAGTGCCGGGGCACGGTTGCCGTAGCGGAAGGTGACATCCTTGAACTCGATGTCGCCCTCCACCTTTTCCATCTCGCTCTGCTCCATACCCTCGGCAGTCTCGTTCTCAGCGGGGTAGTCCATGATCTCGGTCAGACGCTTCATGGAGATGCTGGCTTCCTGAATCTCCATCTGCAGGCCGATCAGGTTGCTCAGGGGGGAGGTGAAGTAGCTGGACAGGGTGCTGAATGCCATAAAGCCGCCCAGCGTCATCTCGCCGTTCAGCACCTGACTGATGCCCACATAGGTGGTCAGCATACTGAAGCCGGTGGAGATGAAGGAGGAGATCAGACCCTGCGTGGTGCTGATGCGGCTGGAGCGCAGGCTGATCTTCAGGCTCTTCATGTACTCGCGTTCCAGATTATCCAGCTCGGTCTGCTCGTTGGCGTTGCACTTGACGGTCTCGATGCCGCGCAGGCTCTCGATCATCTGGCTGTTCAGCGCTGCAGACTGTGCCATGCTCTCTTCGTTGATCCGCTTATAGGGCTGCTTGTACACCAGCACCAGCAGGATGCTGACCAGTGCCATGAACAGCGAGATGGAGAACAGCATGGCGTTCATGCGGAACAGGATGATGCCGGTGATGACTGCCATGGAGATATCCATCACAAGGCTCAGCGCAATGCTGGTAAAGATGGATTTGATGGTGTCAGCGTCCGAGTAACGGGTGGTGATATCACCGGTCTTGCGGGTGGCAAAGAACTTCATGGGCAGGTTGAAGATGTGCCCGAAGTAGCCCAGCATCAGCGGGATATCGATCTTGATGGACAGATGGATCAGCACCCACTGGCGCACAAAGCCGATCAGCGTGCTGGTGATGCTGACCACGCTGAACACCAGGATCAGGGTGACCAAAAGGTTATTCAGCCCATAGGGCAGCACCTCGTCCATCAGGATCTTATTGAACATGGAGGACGCGATGCCCAGAATGGTGGTGATCACCGAGCTGAGGATGGCGTAGAAGAACAGCTTTTTCTGGGGCAGAAGCAGGTCGATATACCGCTTCATCATGCCGTACTTGCCGCTCTTGCCGTCCTTACCGTCCTTGCCGTCCCTGCTGCCAAGCTTGCCGCCCTTGAACTCGGAGGTGGGGTTCAGCAGCAGCAGCACGCCGGTAAAGTTCTTGTAGAACTCGTCCAGACTGATCTTTTTCAGCTCCGTGCCGGGGTCGCCGATGATGACGTAATCCTTGCACTTATGCTTTTTGCCCTTTTTCTCTTCTTCCTTGCGGGTCTCGGCGTCCTGCAGCATATGCTTGCGGCGCGCGCCTTCGTCCTTGATGGTGGTCTTTTTGAACACCACAACAAAGTGAGCCAGACCCTGATCGGTGATCACCTGTGCAATGCAGGGAAGCGAGAAGTCGCTCAGGAAGTTTTCGCGGTCCACGCGGACTGCGGCGGTGGTAAAGCCAAGTTCATTGGCGGCTTTTTGCAGGCCGACAAGGTTAGTGCCTTTCAGGTCGGTACCCATCATATCCCGCAGGCGGGTGATGGTCACTTCCTTTTTGTAGTGCAGGCACACCATGGCCAGACAGGCAGCCGCACAGTCGGTGGTATCGTGCTGCCGGACGTAGGTATAACGCATAGATGTTTCCTTTTATTCTACAGATTTATTCAAACGACACAAAGCCGCCCTGCCGCCCGTGCTTGCCGCACAGAGCCGCCGGCCTGCCTGCTGATTTGACCAACGAAAAAACTGCGCTCCTGCACGGCAGCTTTCTGACCGGAGGAGCGCCTGTCTGCGGATGCGGGAAAGCCATGCAGCTTTTCTACATCTATAAACTTATAAAAGTATACCACATCCACTAGTGTTCTTCAAGGCGATATTTTTTAAGAACCGTTAAGAATGCGTGAAAAAAAGATACAGAAAAACAAAAAAGCGATGGAAAAATATCCATCGCTTTGCTGGCGCCTCTTGCCTGACTCGAACAGGCGACACCCTGATTAACAGTCAGGTGCTCTAACCGACTGAGCTAAAGAGGCATCTATATAAAACGGCATACAGCCGTTTTATTACTAAAAATGGTGACCCGTACCGGAATCGAACCGATGTTAAAGGCGTGAGAGGCCTCTGTCT
>OHJT01000679.1_pt1 | contig 24452 bp, 31 predicted proteins | sample 1568651 | NCBI WGS metagenome assembly OHJT01 (sample SAMEA3879608, study PRJEB24766) | human gut metagenome | biome: human-associated habitat; feature: feces | place: USA | collected 1985/1987 | reverse complement strand
TCCCGAGGAATGCCGGAAACCACGCCGCTCATAAAAGCGGCGTTAAATTTAAGGGGAGGCGCAGGATTTGACGTTTACTGTAATGCTTGCCCATTTACCGCTTTAAATATATAAAAATACGGAAAACTATCCGGAGAACATGTAGATTTTAAAGTCGTAATATCAAAATAAAACTTCGCAGTAGTATAAGCCGCTTCGGACTTTATCCCAATACTCATAAAAGCAGAGAAAGCAAGCATCATAGCAAGAACAAATGATGCAACTAACTTTCTCGATTTATAAAATTTCTTACATAAACTCTTAATCTTACTAAACACTTGCTTTCTCCTCTCAATAACTACATAACCATGGGTAAATCCAAAGAGAAAATAAAACAATGGCAAACATGACAGCCATTCCTAAAGAAGTACCCAACAACGCAACCACAAAATTATCAAGGAAACGGATAACCGGACTACGCTTCAATGTTATCAACATTTTCCACAGTATCCTGCTGAGCCGATTGTCCAACCGGATTACATTCTTCTTTGAGCAAACATATAGCATCATAGTAGTCGTCAGCCTTCTTTCTTAAATCATTAATTTCTGCACTCATTTTTTTGCAAGTAGCATAGTACATGAAACAAATAACCATAAAGCAAATACCTAAAATAAGACCCATTGTAAAAATCTCCTTTTCTTGAAAATGCACTTTCAATGCACGATTTTTTTGTAAAAAAATAGAGTGGGAAATTCCCACTCTATTACGAACTTGAACCCTTGCTTTAAGCGGCACGCAGAGAACTGAACAAAAAGCCAAGTCCTTTACGAATTGCGATAAAGCCAACAGATACGGGAACGATAACGGGCAGTAAGCCGACAATCTCATTGAACACACCGTTCAACATAGCAGCAGTAACCACACCGGAAAGAACGGGGGTAGATGCCTCGGCACCTGCAAACACCATTAAACTAGGCATAAGCGCATTCTCCTTTCTCATGTATTTTCTCTAACTAAAAAAACCAGTCAAAGAATTTATTGACATTCTTAACCACAATCCAAATAATACAGACGCAGATAAGAGTTATCAGCAAAGCAAGCTTTTCATTTACCCCCACTAATTCAGTTTCCAAGGAACTAAGGTCAACTTGTACTACCTCTGTATACTCATTAGAACCTATTGCGGCATCATTACCACTTACCGTTTCTAATTCATTTAAAGCAGTATCAATAACCACTTCACTTTCACTATCCAGTGAAATTACAGAAGCATTACCCCCGCTTACAGTCTCCATGCAAACGGTTATTTAACCGAGATACGAATAATTTCCGGTCTACCGTAATAGTTGAAACCATACTCAAACTCAACGGTCTTGCCGATATCATCGGCACCAAAATCATTGATCTGATCCTGCGGAACAAACTCTTCACGAATCTGTGCACCAAACGAACCCTTGTCATTCTCTTCCGGTGTATACGGTCTACTTACGGATAAAAGACAAACATTATTGCCTTTCTTACTCACGAAACGTTTAATACCTACCAGTGTTAATGCGACTTTTTCTTTCTGCATATTCTTTTTCCTCTCTTTCTTTTCACAATCGCATTTATAGTGTCTATGATAAAAGCACTAGGCTTTATATCCGGGGGGCAATGGGAAAAATGATCGTTGGTAGGCTAGTCATTTTTTTTAAATGCCAAAACCCATGCCGTAAGGAAGAAGTAGGGATTGATATTGACAAATATACAAATATTTGAAATAATCTTTCTATCAACCTCTTGCTCGACTATTCGACCATACAGCCGAAATAGCCGAGAAGTTTAACCCAAACAAGAATTGCATCTCATTTGTTGATAATAGAATATCACACTATGCACATAGTTACAATATGCACTATGCACAAAGATATTTATATATTATTCAACACTATGCACAATGTTAACAATAGGAGAATAATATGGCATTCGATAAAAAGAAATACGACCAGAGTTTTGCAAAAGATAATTACGATAGAATAGCACTCAATGTTAAAAAGGGTGACAAAGAACTCATTGCAAATAGAGCAAAAGAGGTAGGATACGATTCTATCACAGAATATATAAAACACTTAATATATGACGATATGAAAATAAGTGGAAAAACCATTCAAATAGGCAATATCACACAAAAAGGAACAAACAACTCTATAAACATCAATAATTAAGAGGGAACGATAATGAAACAAAGTGGTTTTGGAATAACATCTATGATACTGGGAATTATTAGTTTGCTTTCATCATGTGTAGTAGGTGGCATTCCTATTGTACTGGGAATACCGGGAATAATATTCGCAACAGTAGCCATGTGTCAGAAAGATAGAGCGCATGGTACAGCAATCGCAGGACTTACTTGTAGCATTATAGGTTCCGTTATAGGTATCGGTATTATTATGATGGCTACAACTCTTAACTTATTATGATTCTAACTCACCCCTATACCCCCTCTCAAACTCATTGAGAGGGGGTATAATTTTTCTCTCCGTGGCAACCCTCGCTCAGCACGTTCTAAATATATTCTTTACAATCATAGGATTGCAAAGAATATATTTAGCAACGTACCGCTTCACTCGAGACACGATTTTTGTTCAAGGGCAGAAACCGGAAGTATACTGGCAATAATACACAATACTGGATAACCTAGACAGAGATAGCTTGAATGGGTGTACTGGCAAAATGAATCAGCATTATCTCAATGACCGACACACGGGGTAACCAAGGGGATCTGATAGAAGTGCGTCTATCAGACCCCACGAACACCAGTTTGAAGAGTACAGAAACACGGGGGAAGTATTGCGTCAAGTAAAATCTTCCTTTTCCGAAATGCACGTAAAAGTGTATTTTACTTGACACAACACCACGATAAAAGCCAAATAAAAAGGAAGAGCTTGTTTTACTCTTCCTTTACCATTTGCTTCATACAATCACCGCATATTATATTGATCTCTTTTGTGGCTCTTACAGAGTTACCACAACATGGACAAACATATTTTCTTGTAGAACTAGGCTTTTTGGGTGGCTTATTTCCAGAAGAATCACCACTACTACCACCGGATACACCACCTATCCTTATACTTTCTTGTCTGTTAATTAATATATCCGTCCAACCTTGCGAAATGATATATTCAATCAATTCTTCACTTGGTTCTGTAAGGCTCCAACCAATACGGGAATCTTTATTTATAATCAATCCAACGCTTTCCGCTTTTTCTTTGAATTTCCGGTTGTGATATGTACCACCACGGGAACAATCTTGTATATTATTCATCAAATGATAGATATGTACCATTTCATGTAACAATGTTGAAACTACATTTTCAATAGGTCTATCCAAGGTGCCTGCACCTATATTTAACTCATATCGTGCTATATCCTTGCTTTTCCATACCTTACCACAAGTAACATGTCCGTATGCTCTCGGTGTAGATTGAATTGTAATAATAGGATCTTCAAGTTCTCCGTTAAATTTATCTTGATTAAGCTGTCGATACATTTTTTCTAACATACCACTTACACGACTGATTTTAACTAATTCTTTCATAGACTTTTTCTCCTTTTTAATCCCCGTCAAGCCGATAGGACAGCTACAACAATTACTTAAATTCTTCAAACAGCTTTTCAGTTATATCAAAAGCCTTTTGCAAATCAATAGAAGTAATCAGACCACAATCATATAAAGCATTTGCATAACCCAGTAAATACTGATAACTTGAATCAACCGAACCAAAATTACATTTTCCATACGCTTTCTTAACAAACTCTAAAGTCTTAACTTTTGCGTTATACTCCTTAATAAAAATATCCATATTTTTTTACCTCTTTCCTTAACCCTTGATTCTGATTGATTGTGCACTTTCAATCTTCCTTACTCTTATATGATATCACACTATGCACATGGTGTATATTCGCACTATGCACAAAGTGTACTTAAATATATGTACACTATGCACAAAGTTTTGATAGTACACTTTCATAAAAAAAAGAACTGCTGAAAATCAACAGTCCTTTACAACTTCTTCAAAAAAGAAACTTCCGAGTCTTGTCTCTATACCAACATCATTCAAAAAATAAAATCCGCAACATCTCCATATTCCTCACTTTCTTTTGAATATACACTTTCAAACATTTTCTTTTCTTCAATCGTATATACCCACTGAATATCTTTTTCATATACAACACAACGTGATCTGCGATTAAAATAACAATCCTTGCATCCTCTATAATAAGCACACTCGGAACAATCTGTATGAGTATAACCATAATCAGAGTATTCTTCCGCAAGAGCATCCGGACAACCGCCATCAACACAAGTTACACCAGAATAGCTATCACAATTAAACATAATCATTTTCCCTCTTTCTGTAATAAAATATTTTCTTTTTTCTTGCACTTATCTTTAAAACAGCACACATGACATAATTGAAACTTACATACCGGATACATACCATTTTCACAGCTAACACCCACAATACAAGAATCCACATACCGACATACGAACAAATCACAATTTTTCATTGTGCCACCTCACTATCAAAAGGAGTGCTTATTAAAAAAGGATACTCATATTTCAAATATGTATCTAAAGGCATTTCACGAACAGTATCATTTATGTATACTTTCACGGTTTTTATTCTCCGTAAAAAAGCATTCCAAGTCTCCTTTTCCTCTTTCTGTATATTTGGATACTGGTTACGTATATCAATGTTTGATATAATGAATATTTTTGTAAAGCATGCAACACGGTTCATATATCGTGCAGGAAGTTCTAACGGATAACCGTCTAAATATTTCAACATATCATCTATACGGAGACTGCTGCGGAACTCTTCAAACACAAGAACATCTTGACCTTTATAGGAATCAAAAGGATGTTCATAATCAGTAACCCGATAAACATTACTATAACCATATTCATCCATAACACTACGGGTTTTACCTGCTCCGGTAGTTCCCCAAATATAAGTAGTTTCAACCCACCGCCATAATTCCTTAAACTTTTCTTCCCTAACAGTCTGTCTCGCCCGTTCTACCTTATCCATGTGAAGAATAAAACGGGGATTTGTTTCAAGAATCTCATAGTTAGAACACCCTTGTTTTATGAGATCATACAACTCTGCCATATCCGCCCGTCTGCCTTGACTTTCTTCCGGTAAAACACCCCATTCCTCATGTGAATCACGGAAATTAGTAGTTCCTTTTTCAGAATCCAACCACTTCCCCTCTTTGAAAACATAATCACGATTTTGCCGAGAATTACCCTCACAAACATCAAAATGACCACCTTTAAACTTATTGCACATGGTTTCTAATCGAACTTGATTTTTAAATACAACATAGATATGCGTATGAAAAGTAGAAGCTTGTTCATCAGCCATACACCAGTAAACAACACTCATTTCTTGAAGTACATTCTTCAAAGCTTCGTGCGTCCAACCCTTATCAATAGGATTGTTAATGGTAATCTGCCAACGTCTTAATTTTTGTACATTATCAATATCTGTTTTCCTTTTTCCCATATATAAACCCCTTATGTCTCATGTCTCAAAAGTTACAAAACAAGTGAGACATGAAGAAACATAGACAATATAAGGGGGTTATGGTACAATGTCTCATGTCTCAAAAGTTGGGGGTAATACTGCCGCCTACGGCGGCTCCCCAACTTTTGGCAGGAGAGAAACATAATAGCCAGTGAAGCGGACGGATCGACCTCTCCCCGTTGCAAGGTTTCCACGGGCAAGCCGTTGGAAAACCCTTGCAACGGGGGAAAAGGCTTCGATCCCCGTCTCGCGCTTATAAATAAAAAGGAGTGATGCATAAAGCATCGCTCCTTTTTATTTTCGAGCCCAATCCTGGGCTCGAAGGTTCGATGTCTACGCTCCGCTCCGGTCCGCGCAGGCCGAGGTCCCCCGGACCTCGTGCGCCGTCTCGCGCTTTTTTCGTGTCTGCATGAAGTTGTAGACAGCTGTAGACAGCTGATTCTACAACGTGTCCCGGTAGGTAGTCTGCCACCTGCTTCTACTAATAGAACTGCATCTGAAAAAATGACGAAATTATTTTGAAAAAATTTAATATTTTGATTTGAGAAAATGGGAATCTGGGATGGAAAATGGGAAAATGAACGATCCCAAAAATGATTAGTGTTTATCACGGTTTGAGAGAGTTTGGGAAAAAGGGAACGTCCGGGGGTAATAGTAACCCCGGACTATAATGCGCCATGGCACTCGGACGCAACGCCGTTGGTTCTCGGTGGCTCCGCGCCGCTCCGCCCACCTGCGCGTCCAACGCCTGCGTCTGTCGGTGCGTGGGCGCATATCATGCCGCAGGAAACCTCCAGTTAAAATAAATTTATTTTTTATTTCTTCTTACTTACAAGTAGAAAAAATGGACATCCCTGGGAATTGGAATGTCCACTTGAAAGTAACTCTGTGATGTATTAAATTTCCTCTGCTTTTAAAATTATATTATTGTTTTGAGTAAATACCATAAAAATCTCTATTATATCAACTGGTCTATTTTCTATTTTGCATACGCTTCATTTATTTCAACTTCTATTAATTCGGGTTTTTCATAAAATCTTTGAGAAGATTCTCCATCTCCTCAAAGTAGGTCTTTTTCGGTATAAGTTCAATTGTTTCATTCTCAAAATCTTGTTGGTAAACAATTTTTCCTGTCTGATTAAGGAATCCAACTTTACCATTTCCAACTAAAAATATTTTTCCGTGTTCACTGTTTGAAAAAACTGAGAGCGTTTCTTTATCTAAAACGTAGCTACGACTTAACACTTCATGCTTGTCAATCAATACATTTGACATAATGAGTTTAACACAATCAGAACTTATATATAAATTACAAAGAACGTCTGCTGTATATTTTTTAGGTCCTATTTTTATGAATGCTGGAATCAATAAAATAAGCGGAACTATGAAGCTAAATTCAATTTTCCCATCAGTTATAAATTCAACCATGATGACAATAATATCTGAAAAACAGATTATCCCTAACAGTATCTTTAAAAATTTACTATATCTTCTATTAGCCACTTCGGTCGTTGAATAAAATTCCATACATCCTCCTTAAAACGCTATTGCCATTATTTTGTCTCCACTGTCTCTGCATAATTCTCTTTAAAGAATTCTATTAACCCAGGTTCAAAGTAATCGAAAAGCACAAGTGATCCTTCTTTATAATTATTTTTCGGAGCCCGTGTCTTTTTTCGTGCGTAGTTTTCATAATATTTAGAGCTTACCAAACCACATATCTCTATTCTGTCAATTTTTTTATCTATTTTTATCCGTCTGATGCTATCAACCGGCACTCTCACAATCACTCTGTCGCTTGCAGTTGATCCCACCAAATTTTGGTATCCATACTCGATGGCATCTGTGGAAATAGCCAGGCTTTCATTTACCCTTTGCCCAATATATTTTCCGTAAATTATGAATACTACCATTTTTTGAATAACCCATAAAAACAGAATAATGATATCTACTGCTATTAATACAGACCAAATAACCAATAAATTCTTTTCACCATAATCAGATGCTGTAACATCTCGAACAAGAAATGTATTCTTCATTCCAAAACTATACACAGAAAAGGCAATGGTAAAAACAAAAAATGTTACTGCCATTCCTATGGAAGTTATCATTGCACCTTTACTTGTTTTAAAATATTTCTTTTGCACTTTTGTCTTTTTTAATTCATTAATCCTAAATGATTTTTCCATTGCTGTCTCCTAACATCCCTTAAGAGAAAGAACATTAGATATATACAGTAACATATATCTAATGTTCTTTACTATTACCTGGGGTTACATACTTCCCTGTACTGTATCTCCTGAACCTAATTGAAAGTCTCGACTGGGGTCATATACTTCATCACCTATGGAGCCACTGGAACCAGTGTCAGCGGAGGAGCTACTGCCTCCGGCAGAGCTACTTCCGCCACCATTTCCGTACAAACGGCTCGCCAAATTATTAATCAGATTCTCTAAGTCTTTATCCGATTTCACATTATTTAATTCCTCATCGGTAGCACCCATCTGTTTCAAGAATGCTTTTGATTCTTCATCCAGTGTGTATCCAGTGTTGTTTGAGGTATCAGGTGCAGGTGTTTCAGTTACTTCTTCATAAACCTCACCCTCAGAAGTCTGGGAGTCATTCTCATTTATCTCTGATTTACTCTGTGATTCAGAAGTGGTGGAGTTCTCTGTATCTGGTGTAAAAGTCGGTTCAGGTGTTGCTGTAGGTTATGGGGTGGCTTCCGCAGTGGTTTCTACCGGCACTGTAGTCTCTGGTTCTTCGGTAGTGCTGTTGCCACAGGAAGCAAATGATAAAACACTTATTGTTATCAATGATAATATGATTTTTCTTTTCATAATACTCCAATCTGCTACAATTTTTACGGATTTAGAACATTATAGCACAAAACAATAAAATTGAATATTAGGTTAATAAAGATGTAGGGAAATTAGAAATGCGTTGTAGACAGGCTGTAGACACTTGGTAGGTGGGATGCTTTTCTCCTTGTATTTACTGGGTTTGCGGACAGCGATATAATTCGATCCCCGTCTCGCGCTCTTTTTTAATAAATTCTGTGTTTCGCAATACCTGTGTCTGATCGTACAGTGGGCGACATAATATATCAGGGTTTGTATTTTTCTAAAATGATGAATGGGAAAGTCACTGGTGACTTTCCCATTCTATTTTCTATTCTATTATTATATGTAACATGCCATTTTCATCTTCTGTTACTATTGTTCCACCCAATTCACCATTTTCATACTTTCTTAATAATATTCTGTTTTCAGCCATACGATATTCCTGATGGTTGGCTCCTGTGAAGAGGGAACCATCAGGTAAGTAATCTCCTACGTGGAAGACTTCTCCATATCGTGGGGAGCCTTCTTTCATGTAAACGGCATAGCTTTCTTCGGAACCTGCTCCTTTGCCAGTGTCATAAACCCAGCACCAACCTATAGTTCCATCTGCTCCTTGAGATTGTGCATATCCCGTCCACGGTTCATAACCACCATATTCTTCTGTCACTTCATTAAATTCTTGTTTTCCAAGGGCAAAGGCGATGTCTCCATCTATGTTGGTTGCCTTGGGATCTACATCCTCCGGATTTACATCAGGATAAATGATGTTCTCGGCAATTTCATCCATTAAACTACCATCACCTGCTACATGATAATACATGAATGACATTGTCGTAAATAATCTGACCGCTTCACCTTTTGTAATTGCTGCATCCCAATCTTCTAAGTCTGATTCTGAAATTAACTCCATATTAGTAGCTATTTCAAATGCTTTATACATATCAGATGGAACTCCCTTACCAGGATCAGAGATTGCATCTGAAAAACTGATGTCTCCTGCATCGGATACGGTGGATATTACTACATCTTCAAGATAGATGTTGTTTTTAAAACCATGTTTATCCATATATGTCTGGTAGTCTTGGCTATAATAGTTTGCTAACAGATAAATGTACTCTCCTCTTGACATTGCTGACGTAAAAGTCTCTTCATTTAAACCAGTCGAAGTATTCACATAGGCATATTCATCCATTGGTGCGGCAAAATTGGTATATTGTGTTTCTCCTACTTTTGCTGTGAAGTCACTGTCTGTTTCTGGTGCCTGTGCTTCATTTACCTGAGTCATTGCTCTCATTATTAACGTCATTGCCTGTGCTCTTGAAAGGGGGACATCTCCATCAAACTGTCTTTCTTCTTGGTCTGGAAGCAATTCAAAGTAGGCATTGATCGTTGCATAGGGAGCATTCGCATAATCTGCATCTATATCTGCATAATATTCTATTGACATTTCACCAAGCTTTAAAACAGACGACAGTACCATCATATAGCCTCGAAAGTATTGATTTTTTATTGCTAAAAGCAACGTGATATTCTGGTCTGGCTGTGTTGTTAATGGATTCGTGTATAAGTTACCCTCTTTGTTGCCTGTGGTTCCTGTTACTTCTACATATTCCTCAAAGGCTGCTCTTAACTCCGGATGTGTTTCTAAACTTGAGAGTGGAATCCAGGGGAGTGACTCCGTTTTTGATTCTTCTGTTTCTGTTTCCTCCGGCACTGTGGTTTCTGCCTGTGCGGATTCAACAGTAGCAGTGATGGATTCATTGCCGGATGTGGTTTCCTGCTTGCCACAGGAAGCAAAAGATAAAATACATACGGTTATCAAGGTTAAAATAGTTGTTTTTTTCATGAGTTAATGTTATTGTACCACAGAATGGGGAATAACGCTATAACGTTTATTATGTGTGATGCACATGACCGCGGGACCAGACTTTACTGGGCTGGGCTTTGTAGGTGGGGCGGCGGAACAGGAGGCTTCGGAGAGCCGGGCCGTTAAAAGGAAAGAGGGGCCAGAAGTAGCTGAAGCCCGCGAAGGTCGGGGTAGTCAAAATAGAGACTGTCACCAGTGTCAGACCGATAAGGAATCCCGGCAATCCCCAGAGCCCTGTTGTGACGACCAAAAGAATACGGTAGATCCGCAGAGCATCAGCAAATTCGATACTGGAGAGGGACAGATTCGCCAGCATGGTGACAGCAGCATAGAAGAGGACTTCCGTGGAGGCCCAGTTAAGACTGACAGCAATGTCACCGATTAATAGTCCGCCGACAATGGACAGAGCACCGGAGACGCGGCTGGAGCTGAGTGCCGCTGAATACTTGAAAAGATCCAGCAGGAACTCCACCGCCAGCACATAGAAAAAAAGACGGAAGGGTGACAGATCGCTGACGGGTGTGAGCTGCAGCGAGGCAGTAATCTCGGGATAGTAGGCGGAGAGAAGTAAAAATACCGGAAGGAGTAGGAGACTGACCGGAATGCACAGGAAGCGTATCATGCGGAAATAAGTTCCGGTCAGAGGATTGTTGTAATAGTCCTCCGGACTCTGGGTAAACTGGAAGATCGTACCGGGAAGCAGCAGAACGGCAGGGGAGTTGTCCACGATGAGCAGAATATGCCCTTCGCACAGATAGCTGCAGGCCACATCGGGCCGTTCCGTCAGCTGGATACTGGGCAGAGGATTCCACCAGCGTTTTTTGATCAGGAGTTCTTCCAGACTTTTGCTGCCCATGGTCAGGGAAGTGATCTGTAATTGGGAAAGCTTTTTCTTTAAGGTATCTAATAATTCCTCATTGACCTGATCCGCCAGATAGGCGATAGCTACATCCGTGCGGCTTTCTGCACCCAGAGAACAGATAGAGAATGTCAGTTTCGGAGAACGCACCCTCCGGCGGATCAGATTGGTATTGAACAACAACGTCTCCACAAAACCGTCCCGGGCACCACGGGTGATCCGTTCGGTGTCAGGTTCGGAAATGCTGCGGACAGGATAGGTACGGACATCGATGATCACGGCCTGTGCAAAACCTTCTACCAGAAGGACAGAGGGGCCACTGAGAATATTTTGCAGAATCGTATCTATAGAGGAAGTCAGTGACACCTGGGCATACCCCAGTTTGCTCTGCACATAGCGAGGGAGATCCCGGATTTCGGAATCCAGTGTATAGAGGGGGTCCTGCAAGTCGGAAAAAATTTGTTGAAGGATCTCCGTCTTACAAAAACCATTGACACCGATCCAGTAAGCCGGCGTATTTCCCAGCTTCAGGTCACGGGTGATCAGGTCAAAACTGTCATCCAGTGGCAGCAGAGCGTGGAAAAGTGCTGCATTTTTGGATAGATTTGTGGATAAGGAGCGTTGTACCATAGTGGGGAATCCTTTCTGATCACTTGCATAGACTGCCAAACAGGTATATGGTATTATTATTCAGATAGATTCCCCAGGTTTTTCGGAACTATACGGATCAGTGGTATAATTGACACAACCCCAGCAGGATCAACAATAAACCTGAGACGGGATCCGTATATTCCCCGATCTGCTGCAGGAAAGCAGACCTGCCCAGACGGCTTCCGAAAGCCAGAAATCCGAAGGAGCAGAAAAAGGTGGACACCGATGCCGGAAGGAAAGGAAGTCCCGTAATACTGGCGGAGAAACCGATGCCGATATTGTTCATGGAAAGGGCACAGCCCAGCGCCAGTATCTGCGACAGGGATAATTCCCGGTGCCCGGCAAAATTTTTCTTCTTCTGGCACAGATTATTATCCGGGGAAAAATTGCAGCACCATCTGGAAAGCAGCCATTTTCCCACGTAGTAAAGACCGAAAAGGATCAGTACACTGCTTCCGATCCGGGTACCGATGCCGATGGGAAACAAGGGTAACAACAGGTTGCCAAGACCTATAGAGATCACAGTCCCGATCAGGGTGACTGTGCTGATCAGCAGATTATGTCTGGCAGGCAGAGGGACTTTTTGGAGGCCCAGAGCCATACCTACCAGAAGGGCATCCAGACTGGCTGAGATGCCGAAGAGCAGAGGGGGCAGAATAGACATAACATGCTCCGTAGAAAATATTCTTAATTTTACTATATTCCCCTGAAATTATTTTGTGAGGTTGTGGGGCAAAGGAACAAATGAGTATGGAAGTAAAGAGAAAACTGAGTGAATTCCTAAAAAGAGAGACGGTTCTGACCGTAGCGATCCTGCTGGCAATAGTGTCCGCGGTGATGATTCCGCCGGACAGAGAATATGCAGGATATATTGATTTCCGCACACTTTCGATCCTTTTCTGCCTGATGACGGTGATGGCAGGCTTGCAGAAACTGGGTGTTTTCCGTAATATTGCAAAAACGCTGTTGCGGCATACACAGAATACCATACAGTTGGCAGAGGTATTGGTACTTTTGTGTTTCTTTTTCAGTATGATCATCACCAATGATGTGTCATTGATCACGTTTGTACCGTTTACCTTCATTGTGCTGCAGCTGACAGGCGAAGAAGCTGTGAAAAAACTGACAGTACCTGTGATTGTTCTGCAGACGATAGCTGCCAATCTGGGAAGTATGCTGACGCCGATCGGAAATCCGCAGAATCTGTATTTATATGGGAAAACACAGATGTCCGCTGGAACATTTATACTTTTGATGCTGCCTTATTCTCTGGTGTCACTGCTTTTACTGATGATCTGTGTGGTAATTGTGGCAAAACGAAGCGGAATCGAAGTCCGGGGAGCAGAAGTTTTGCTGACAGAAGATGAGAAGCTGGAACAAAAGAAATATTTACTTCCGGCATATTTGCTGTTATTTGTGTTGTGTCTGCTGACTGTGGCTCATATGATTCCTTATCCGGTGACATTGGTGACTGTGGCATTGGCGGTTTTCCTTTTAGATCGTGGTACTCTTATAAAAGTGGATTATTCGCTTTTGCTGACGTTTGTGGGCTTCTTTATTTTTATAGGAAATATGGGAAGAATGCCTGCTTTCTGTGATTTCCTGCAGAAGATCATCGGAGGTAGAGAAGTGATGACAGCCGTGATTGCCAGTCAGGTGATCAGTAATGTTCCGGCGGCCCTGCTGTTATCCGGATTTACGGAAAATATAACGGCATTGATCATCGGTACGAATCTGGGAGGGTTGGGGACGCTGATCGCATCCATGGCCAGTCTGATCTCTTATAAACAGGTGGCCAGACAGATTCCGGGAGAGAAAAAGAAGTATTTTGGATGGTTTACCATAGCAAATATCGTTTTTTTAATGATATTGGTATTGGAAAACTGTCTGCTGTAACTATAGAAAGCAGTCTGTCTGCCGGGAAAGGCAGAAAAGATGGCAATAACTAAAAAATAATCTGGGAGGTATTCGTCATGACAGAAGATATGACAATCATTGCAGAAGAGGCTTATCTGGCGGCCAAGGAGATCTTGGAAAAGGCGAGGCTGGAGCAGGGAGAGTTGTTTGTGGTAGGCTGTTCTACCAGTGAGGTGGGAGGTGCTACTATCGGTACCTATTCCAGCCCGGAGCTGGCGGAGATGGTCTTCGGCGGTATTTACCAGGCCACGCAGGAAGCCGGGGTATATCTGGCTGCGCAGTGTTGTGAGCATCTGAACCGTGCACTGATTCTGGAAAAAGAGGCTGCGGTAAAATATGGTTATCCCATGGTAAATGTGGTACCTCAGCCTAAGGCAGGCGGATCTTTTGCGACGGCGGCGTATAAAGCCTTCGAGCATCCGGTGGCTGTGGAACATATTCAGGCGGCAGCAGGAATGGATATCGGGGATACGCTGATCGGAATGCATCTGAGAGATGTGGCAGTACCGGTGCGCCTCCGGTCCGGACAGATCGGAGACGCCCATGTGGTATGCGCCCGCACCAGACCGAAATTCATCGGTGGCGGCAGAGCGGTTTATGACGAAGAATTATTGTAAAGAAATGATATGTGGCTATTTCTGTGGCATTCCGCGGAAGTAGTCACGGATCCAGCGTCCGGATTCATTGAAATCATCGTCGGTCCAGTCGGAAAGTGCCGTGCTGGAAGCCTTGAAGACGCTGCTGCTTTCGTCTTTGTTGGCGAGATTCCAGCAACAGAAGCTGATCTGGTACTTGTTCAGCAGATCCAGCCATTTGGTAGTGGAAACAAAATCATTGGCACCATTGCCGGAGGCATCGCACATGCCAAATTCGCTGACAAATACCGGAAGCCCGTTCTGAACACAGGTCTCTAAGCGGTTCCGCAGGTCGTCTTTATGGGTGCCTGCGTAGAAATGCAGCGTATACATTACATTGCTGTCATCCAGCGGAGAAGCGGCAGCCTTGTCGATCTCCTGACTCCAGGTTGGTGTTCCCACGAGAATTACGGCATCCGGCTTCTGCGCCCGGATCACCGGGATGACTTCTTCTGCGTAAGACTTGATGCTGTCCCAGGAAGTACCGCCGTTGGGTTCATTGCAGATCTCATAGAGCACATTGTCGTTGTCGGCAAAAACTTCCGCCATTTCCCGGAAAAAGGCGATCGCCTCATCTTTGTTCTGGTTCGGATCACAGTCACTTAAAATATGCCAGTCCACGATCACATACATTCCCAGCTCCGTAGCGTAGGATACGCCATCTTTTACCAGCTGTTTCAGCTGTTCTTTGTCTCCACCGGCACAATAGCCGCCGTATTCCGCCGTATACATGGCGAGGCGGATACAGTTAGTATTCCAGTCGTCACGCAAGGTACGGAGGGAATCATAATTGATATACTGGGGGAACCAGGCAATTCCGTGGGTAGACATGCCGTAAAGCTGAACGGTGTTGCCGTTTTCGTCTGTCAGCTTACCGTTTTCTACATGGAGAGCACCATGCTGCCCGTAGGGCGTGGAGGCATCCACGGAGAGTGCTTCGGAAGATGGGGGTTCAGTTTCCGCAGGCTGGGCTTCGACTGTTTCGGGGACGGATGTCTGTTCGGGAGCGGTTGTGCTTTCGGAGATGGTCTCGGTGATGGCAGCGGAAGGTGCCTCAGAGGAGGTCGCTGCGGTTTCATTGGCTGCATCCTGTTTGCCACAGCCGGCCAGTGCACAGGTACTCAGAGCCGCCAGAACGGCACAGCTCAGTGTTTTTTTGAAGATAGACATAGGAACCTCTTTTCTTAATGAAAGTAATAAAAATATAAACAATGGGTTACTCTTTCAGAACTACAACAATACAAACACTTACAGGAAATATTATAGTTGCCCGGGTTACGGTTGGCAAGAAATGATTGCCCCCGAATAGGAGCTGTGATACAGTTAATGGGAACAGATTATAGAAATGGAGGAAATCCATGCTTCCACAGGTGTTTTTAGAGAGAATGCAGGGACTTTTGGGATCGGAATACGAGGAGTTCCTGGTAAGTTTTGACCATGAAAAATATCAGGCACTGCGTCTGAATCCCCTAAAACTGCGGACGGAGTCCGGACGGACAGATGACAGTACTGTCATAGAAGAAAAAATACAGCAGACCTTTCGTTTGCAGCCGGTTCCCTGGGCGGAGAACGGATATTACTACACAAAAGAGGACCAGCCGGGAAAACATCCCTGGCATGAAGCGGGACTTTATTATATCCAGGAACCCAGTGCCATGGCACCTGTGACACTACTGTCACCACAGCCCGGAGAGCGGATCCTCGATCTATGTGCTGCTCCCGGAGGGAAAAGTACCCAGATCGCATCAGCGATGGAGGGAGAAGGACTGCTTGTCACGAATGAGATCCACCCGGCGAGGGCGAAAATACTCTCGGAGAACGTGGAGCGCATGGGCATCCGCAACGCCTGTGTATTGAATGAGACGCCGGAGCACCTGGCGGATATTTTCGAGGAATATTTTGACCGGATTCTGGTGGATGCCCCCTGTTCCGGAGAAGGAATGTTCCGGAAAAACGAGGTGGCCTGCGAGGAGTGGAGCCCGGAGAATGTACAGCTCTGTGCGGACAGGCAGGACGGCATTCTGGAATGTGCCGCCCGGATGCTGGTACCCGGCGGCCGACTGGTGTATTCTACCTGTACGTTTGCACCTGCGGAGAATGAAGGCAGTATCAGCCGTTTTCTGGCAAAGCATGAGGAATTCGAGATCGTTCCCATTGATAAAAAAGCACTGGGGATCCCGGAGGGCTGTGACGGCATTCCGGGTTGCGTGGAGAACCCGGCGCCGGGTATCGAAGGCACCTTGCGCCTGTGGCCCCATAAGTTACGTGGCGAGGGGCATTATGCCGCAGTATTACAGAAAAAGGGAGAGCTTCCGGAAGGGTATCAGCCGGTGTGCGCAACGGGAACAGAAAAAGGAATCCCCGCAAAGAACCTTGCGAAGGACTGGGCGGAATATTTTGCTTTTGCAAAAGAGACTTTTTCGGAGAAGCTGATGGGGGAAGCGGGATTGTGTACGGCGGGAGAAGGATTTCTGGCGTTCGGTGATAATCTGTACCGTATGCCGGAGAGAATGCCAGGGGTCAAGGGGCTGAAAGTGCTGCGTCCGGGACTGCACCTGGGAACCTTGAAAAAGAATCGTTTCGAACCGGCTCATGCGCTGGCACTGGCGCTGTGCCCGAAGGATGTGAAGCATGTATGGAATCTGTCCGTGGAGGAAGCGGCTGCTTATCTGAAGGGACAGACTTTTTCCGCGGAAGGCGAGAAAGGCTGGTATCTGATCTGCGTGGACGACATCAGCCTGGGTTGGGGAAAACTGGCCGGAGGCATCATGAAGAACCATTATCCCAAGGGGCTGCGAAAATGAGAACAGAGATATTATACGAAGACAACAGCATACTGGTGATCCGCAAACCGGCAGGGCTGGCGGTACAGTCTGCCCGGATCGGACAGGCAGATGTGGTCAGTGAATTGAAGTCCTATCTGGCGAAACAGGCAGGAGTCGGACAGGGAGAGCCTTATCTGGCGGTGATCCACAGGCTGGATCAGCCGGTGGAGGGTGTGCTGGTATTCGCCAAAGAGAAAAAGTCGGCAGCAGTTCTGACGAAACAATTGTCGGCGGGCACATTGAATAAACAGTATTATGCGGTACTCTGTGGATATCCTGATGCTTCGGAAGGGGAGCTTGTGGATTATCTACGGAAAGAGGGCAGCGTGGCAGTGGCAGTCACCGGCAGAGAGATGAATTTTCCGGACGCAAAGATCGCAAAACTGCATTATAGCATTTTGGAGAAAATTAATCAGCCTATGCCGCTGGCACTGGCAGATGTCTGCATTGAGACCGGACGGTTCCACCAGATCCGCGTGCAGTTTGCCCATGCGGGATGGCCGTTGTTGGGAGATACCAAATACGGGAACACTACAGTCGCCGGAACGGCAGGGAGTCCGGCATATCGCGGCGTGGCACTTTGCGCATATTCTCTGGATTTTACCCATCCCGGCAACGGCAAAAAGATGTCATTCCGGGTGAAACCGCGGAATCCTGCATTTGAAAAATTTACAAAAATTCCTTCGGAGGATATTTTCGAAGGATAAAAAAGCCTGTCCGGCACACACTAATCCCAAAAAGGAAGTGTGCGGCATGGATTGGGGAGAATTTGGCAAAAAAATAATAGGAAAAAAGATGATAGTACTGCTTCTGGTAACGGGGGCAGTCTATTTTTTTCTGCAATATCTGACACCTCTGTCGGCACCGGTACTGTTGGCCATGCTGTTTGTCACAATTTTTGGGCCAATGATGAAGCGGATGAATCAGCGTCTGCATTTTCCCAGACCCCTCAGTGCCATAGTGATTCTCATCGTGGCAACAGTGTTGCTGGTGGGGTTACTCTGGATTCTGGTGTCCTGGATGCTAGGCAGCCTGCCGGTATGGATCGGCAATCTGGAACTGCGGGAGCAGGAGTGGCTGGAAGCCGTCCGGGGGCTGTGTCGCAGCGTGGGAGAGATTATTGGTGTGGACACTGCGTATCTGGAAAATACGGTCAGTGGCAGGCTACAGGAGGGGCTGGATTCACTGGAAGAAAATATTCTGCCGGGAATGCTTTCCCAGTCTATGCAGTATGTGCAGTGGTTCGCGGAGCTGGGAGGATTTCTGGTGACGTTTTTGATCGCTTCGGTGCTGCTGGCGAAAGACTATGACGGTATTATGAACCGTCTGCTGGATCAGGAGGCCTGTCATGTACTTCTGGAGGTGATCTGCGGGATCGTCCGTTATATTGCCACTTTTGTAAAGGCAAAGGGGATCATTATGACCACGATTGCCATGACAGCCGCGGCAACATTAGGAATCGCCGGAATAAAACATGGTATTTTGTGGGGGATCCTGGCGGGGATTTTAGATGCGCTGCCTTTTATCGGAACGGGAGTGGTACTGGTTCCGCTGGGCATGTTTCAGATCCTGGATGGCAACTGGGGCCGGGCACTGGTCTGTGGTGTATTGTATGTGGTCTGCATTTTTCTGCGGGAGGTCATGGAGCCTCGTCTCATCGGCAGGAAAATAGGGGTATCCCCCATAGCAGTGCTGGTGTCACTGTATGCGGGAATCCGGCTGTTCGGTGTCTGGGGGATCATTAAGGGACCCCTGGGATTTGTGCTCATTTATGAGACTTATCACAGTCTCGCCCGGATGTTTGACCGCCAGAGGGAGCAGGAACAACAGGAATGAGAAAAGATTGACGAAAGAAGTGTCGAAAGCTATCATAAAAGTATTAGACAAAGGAAGCTTAGGAGAGACGGATCTATGGCAAAAAAAACAAAAGGGAAAAATTCTGTGGAATCGGTGGCAGAAACGCTATGCAATTTCAGCCGGTTCCTGTGTGATATCGTGATCAGCGTGTATCTGTTTGTGATATTGGCTGTACTGCCGTTGTACAACAGGGGCTATGCCCAGATCGGAACAGACAAGGAGAATTTTTTTATTAAGACTATGACTTATGCGGGGAAATGTCTGCTTCCGGTATTTGTGTTGTGGCTGATCCTCCGCCTCATTGTGGCAAAGCAGAAACAGGAGCTTCCGGAATTTCGGACTATTCCGAAAAGAATCTGGCAGGCTTTGAACACCACGGATAAATTCGCTGCTCTATACGGGATTGCCGTGGTAATGTCCTATTTGTTTACCCGGTATCGGGAGGAGGCACTGTGGGGGACGGCATCCTGGCGGATGGGGATGTGGACCCAGCTGGGAGCGGTCATTGTATATTTTATGATCTCACGGATGTGGCAGAGAAACGACTGGGTCGTGATCCTGACATTGCCGGTGTCGACCATTGTTTTTTTCCTTGGATATATGAATAAATTCGGGCTGTGCCTTGTAGATAAGGAGATCATCAATTCCTCCTTTATTTCTACCGTGGGAAATATTAACTGGTATTGCGGTTATCTGGTGACGGTGCTGTTCGGTGGAGTTTATCTGTTATGGTGGATGGGATCGGAGATCACTTGGAAGAGAGCGCTGCTGATGGGGTATGTGACGATCGGTTTTGCTTCTCTGGTAACCCAGGGCAGCAGCAGTGGTGTTGTAACTTTAGCCGTAATGCTGTTTGTATTGTTTGGCATGTCTGTGAAAGATGGCGGAAAAATGGAATGCCTCTGGCAGGAAATGACATTGTTATCGGTGTCATGTCTGATCACATATATTCTGCGGAGCTGCAATGTGCTTTCGCAGGAACTGCCGATGGAAAAAGTGACGGATATCCTGACGTTTTCCGCAATGAGTGTGATTATGACGATCGTGTCAGTAGTGGTGCTGTGGCTGGTACATACCAGCAATAACAGAAATCATTACCGTGGGAAACTTTTTTGGGGCATCTATCGGATATTGTGCGTAGCACTGCCGGTTGTGAGCGTGGCATTATTAGCGTTTATTCTGGCGAATACGCTGTTGGGCGGAAAACTGACGTCCTTTCTGACGGAGACGGCAGGTGACGGGGGCAGCAACTGGCTGATGTTCAGTGCGGCCTGGGGCAGCAACAGGGGAGCCACCTGGTCGGCGGGAGCCAGATGCTTCTGGGAAGCAGATCTGTTACATAAGATTTTCGGCGTAGGGCCGGATTGCATGTATGCGTTCCTGTCGAATGAGGCCAGCCCGGAGCTGCAAAATATGGTGTATGATTTCTTCTATGGAAACCGCCTCACTAATGCACATAATGAATGGCTGACGATCCTGGTGGATATAGGAGTGCTGGGGCTGGTCAGTTATGCGGGAATGATGATCTCAGTAATCCGTAATTTCCTGCATGCCGGGAAAAAGTCGATGCTGGTGGGAGCCTGCGGGTTCTGTGTGCTGGCCTATACGGTGAACAATATGTTCAGCTTCCAGCAGGTGATGAATATTTCGACGGTGTTTGTGATTATGGGGATTGGAGGGAATTTGCGGCGTTCAGCCCGTGATTGAACCAGCGAAAGTTGAATTTATGGTCTCCGCTTCGGTCGGTCCAGGCCGAGGTCCCCCGGACCTCGTGGGTCTCCGCTCCGCTTCGGTCGGTTCAGGCCGAACGGTGTGTCCGAACCAGTTAGAGGTCGTAAGTTTGAATAGTTGCAAGAACAAAAATACTCCCTCACACATGAGTGAGGGAGTATTTTTAGTCGTCGCGACAAGATTCGAACTTGCGACCTCTGCGTCCCGAACGCAGCGCTCTACCAAACTGAGCCACGCGACGATGTGAACATTAATTGCGCCAACATTAAAATAATAAATAAAAACCCATTGATTGTCAAGCAAAAAACGAATATGATAGAAGAAAAAGTTGCAAAAACGATAAAATCACGAAATCAAGAGAGGAAATTCTATGTATAATACAATCGTTACATTGAAAAAAGGAGAGGGCAGAACTCTGAAAGCCGGGGGGATGTGGGTCTTTGACAATGAGATCGCATCCATTATGGGAGATTTTGAGAATGGTGATATTATAGCTATCCATGATTTTGACGGCTACTTCATGGGATATGGCTATATTAACACCAACTCCAAGATCACGATCCGTCTGCTGGCGCGCAGGAAGGATACGGTGATCGATGAGGCATTTTTTGAGCAGAGGGTACGGGATGCCTGGAATTACCGCAAGGAGACTATTGATACCTCCAGCTGTCGTCTGATCTTCGGAGAGGCGGATTTCCTGCCGGGTATTGTCATTGATAAATTCTCGGATGTACTGGTAGTGGAATCTCTGGCATTGGGAATCGATAAGTGGAAGCTTGTGATCATTGATGCTTTGAAGAAAGTATTGGCGGAGGATGGCATTGTGATCCGCGGTGTCTACGAGCGGAGCGATGCCAAGGTACGCTTACAGGAGGGTATGGAGCGTTATAAAGGCTTCATCGGCGAACCGTTTGACACGAAAGTAGAGATCGTGGAGAACGGTGTGCATTACATGGTGGATGTAGAGGACGGACAGAAGACCGGATTTTTCCTGGATCAGAAGAATAACCGTGCCGCCATTCATCGTTTCTGTAAGGATAAAAAGGTGCTGGACTGCTTCACCCATACCGGCTCCTTTGCTTTGAACGCGGGAATCGCCGGAGCGAAGAGTGTTCTGGGTGTGGATGCTTCCCAGCTGGCTGTGGATCAGGCAACAGAAAATGCGAAGCTGAATGGACTGGAAAATACGGTAAGCTTCCGATGTGCAGATGTCTTCGAGTTATTGCCGGAGCTGGAAGCGCAGGGCGAGAAATATGATGTGGTGATCCTGGATCCGCCTGCTTTTACCAAGTCCCGCAATTCCATCAAAAATGCCGTAAAAGGATATCGTGAGATCAATCTTAGGGGCTTAAAGTTGGTGAAAGACGGCGGATTCCTGGTAACTTGTTCCTGCTCCCATTTCATGGATCCTGAGCTTTTTGCCAAAACAATCCGGGAGGCTTCTCATGGTGCGCATAAGCGTCTCCGCCAGGTAGAATTCAAGACACAGGGCCCGGATCATCCGATCCTGTGGGCAGCGGACGAGAGCTATTACCTCAAGTTCTACATTTTTCAGGTGGTGGATGAAAAGTAAGTGGCTGAAAGTGGCGGAAATGCTTGATTTACAAGGGCTCGAACGTGTTTGGTGATAAGCTTGCAAACTATGTTCGCTCTTCATAATACGGAAATTTGTAGTATAGATGTAGCGTTTTGTGGTATACTATAGAAGAACAAATACCTTTCTGTGAAAGGGAAAGGGGAAAGGATACGCGTATGACAGTTGATAGAAGAGTAAGCAGTATTGAATCCAGTTTCAAAATGGAAAGCATGCCATTTGATGCAGAATGTCGTCAAAGAGTAAGAAATGTCTTAACCAAGAAAGTTTCTGCTACAGATGCAATTTCAGAATTAAATAAGAAATACAGAGTATCCAAGAAGCAGGTTGAAGGATCAAGAGTATGATTATTTCTATGAGGATGAACAGGATGCCAAGTACTGTTATCCGGGAACAAATGTATTAAAGAATAAACTGGATATAAGAGATTTAGATACATTGCATGAGGCTGAAAGAGATTATTCAGCGGTGCGTCAGGCAGAACTTGTAGGTCAAGGCGTTACTGGAGATTTCTCTTTTAAGCATCTTTGTTCTATACATAGGCATTTATTCAGTGATGTATACTCTTGGGCGGGCAAGACGAGAACGGTTGATATTTCCAAAGGAACCGTTTTCTGTTTGGTGCAGTTTATCGAAAGCCAGTTTGATGATTTGTATCGTAAGCTGGAAAAGGAAAATTTCTTAGCTGACATAACCGATAAGGAAGAAATGAGCGAGAGACTAGCCTATTACCTGGGTGAGATTAATATGATCCATCCGTTTAGAGAAGGTAATGGAAGGACTCAGAGAATATACATTGAGCAGTTATGCTTGAACAATGGTAGATTTGAAATTGATTTTACCGATGTTTCAAAAGAAGAGATGATAGCCGCCAGTGTCAGATCGGCAAATGCCAGCAACGATATGCTGGAAAAACTTATTAGTAATTGCCTTGTTGAAAAATAGTTTTAGAGAAGAATGTACGTTCCGCTTTGAGTGTAAAAACTGATCTTTGAACTGACCATAGGCTAACGATAGACTAACAGCGTACTAACGAGGAACTAACAAATTTACGTATAAAACTAGTAAAAAACTAATATATAGTCACTTTTATTTTTATTGTGGTTGTAGTAAGATTATCATGGCAATCGAAACAGAGATGTTCCGGTTGCTTTTTTTATGCCATGGAAAGGGGGGATTTGATGGAATAAGCTATACAACAACATAAGTGATAGCCAATACATACGTATGTACTGGCGTACACGAGCAGAACTGTCTGGCATTCGGTATTCCGGGGATGCAGCATGAATTATTTAAGGATTCATGATATGTACAAAAGTTGTTGAAGTAAAGGTGTAGTATGAGACTTTTTATGATTATTGATTTATATGTGGGCTACAAGGAAGCATGTTGCTATGGTGTAGAAAAGGTGGAAAATAGTACAATTATTGTAATGGAGAGTGAAGTATGATATTTTATAAGAAATCAACAAATCGAAGTTTGTGGAGGGTGAAGTTATGGGATTACTTGAAAGGTTAAAACTGAATAAAACCAAAGATTTCTTTGAATGGTTAGATTTAATTTTGAAGAATGAATTGAATAGTGAAATAAAAGCAATTAACTTTAATTTATATGAAGATACAGATAATAAATGGTCTGTTGAATTGGTCGGCACATTTTCATTCGATAAGGATAATGATGATTGGGCTTGTGATGAAGTCTTTACTACAAGAGATCATCCTTTCGTAATAGAGTGTGAAAGTGATTGGGAATTAGTGGAAACCTTTTTTATTGGTTTAGTGAATGAATACCTTTCTTCTGGAAAATATGCTGGAAAATTAAAAGAATATCAAGCAATAGGCATTGGATTTGTTGACGGAGATTTACATATTTTATATGCAAGATAATGTCTGTTTGTAAGCAATAAAATTTTTGCTTATCCAAGCAGTGTCATTCGCATTTCGCTACGCTTCATGCTCATGTCGCGCTGGCGCGCTATATAAATGCAAATGAATGTGTCCGAATGTGAGCAAGCTCCCATCAGCCAATTCATTGCATTTATGCACCGCTTGTAGAAACGCGCAACTTCAAGTTTGTTTGTGCATTGATGGTTATCTTGAGCTTAGGAGGCGTTTAATGAA
>OHJT01000566.1_pt1 | contig 28113 bp, 26 predicted proteins | sample 1568651 | NCBI WGS metagenome assembly OHJT01 (sample SAMEA3879608, study PRJEB24766) | human gut metagenome | biome: human-associated habitat; feature: feces | place: USA | collected 1985/1987 | reverse complement strand
TCAGCTTTTCAATGACCTGCTCTGACAGTTCCCGCAAAGCAGTTTCATCCGGCATAAGGAGTATCTCATGGCCAAAACTGCCGACACCATTGCCATCTATTCCCGCAAATCCCGCTATACCGGCAAGGGCGAAAGTATCGGAAATCAGATCGACCTCTGCCGCGAATATGTCCGCACTCACTACGACGATGCCGCCGCGGAACATGCCGTTGTCTTTGAGGACGAGGGCTTTTCCGGCGGCAACCTGAACCGCCCGGATTTCAAAAAGATGATGACTGCGGCCAAGGACCGGAAATTCAAGGCCATTGTGGTCTACCGTCTGGACCGCATCAGCCGCAACATCAGCGACTTTTCCAGCCTGATTGAAGAACTGGAGCGGGAGACCATTTTTGACGGTGTGCCTGCCCGGCGTCAGGAAAAAGGGCAAGCCCTCCATCATAAATTATAGTAACAATTTATGATGCTTTGGGGAGGGGCTCGCCATGTTTTTAACTCTTTTGCAGTTTTTTGCCACAAAGTTTCTGTTTCTTGCGCTTCATCTGGAAAGCGGCAGCTTTCCCCGCCCGCTCAGCCCGCAGGAGGAGATCAAGACCTTTTCCGCTTTGCGGGAGGGCGACCCCTCCGCCCGGGAAAAGCTCATCCGTCATAACCTGCGCCTCGTGGCCCACATCGCCAAAAAATACTACGCTCTCCCCGGTGAGCAGGACGATTTGATCTCCATCGGCACCATCGGCCTGATGAAGGCCGTGGACACCTTCGACTCCACCCGCCGGGCCAGATTTTCGACTTACGCCAGCCGATGCATTGAGAATGAGCTTCGGATGCACTTCCGGCGGGAGCGGAAAAACGCCCCCACCCTCTCGCTCCAAGAAACGCTGGAAGCCGGAAAAGAGGATTCCTCCCTCACCCTCGCCGATGTGCTGCAGGATGGCTTCTGCATGGAGGAGAGCTGCGAAAGGCAGGAGGATGCCCAGCGCCTCCGCCGCCTCATCGAGGGCCTGCCCGCCCGGGAGCGGAAGCTTCTATTATTAAGGTATGGTCTGGCGGGGCAGCCGCCGCTGACCCAGCTGGAAACGGCAAAGCTGCTCCAGATCAGCCGGAGCTATGTTTCCCGCCTTGAGACCCATGCACTGGAGCTTTTGCGGGCCGGCTGGGAGCAGGACTGACTCCCTCTTGCATTCCTCCCTGAACTGTGGTACAATATTAAGGCACACGAACCGTGTGTCTTGTCGGACAGCGCCTGCTGCGTGGTTCGGCATACGGATGTGGGTCCTGTACGATGGAGCCGCAGTGAACCAGGTCAGGTGGGGAACCAAGCAGCCTTAAGCGGCGCGCCCCGTGCGTTTCAGTCAGCCTGCATCCGTATGCCGAGTTACGCAAGGCGGGGGTCAAACCCCGTCAGCGCTGTCCGATTTTTTATTATCGACAGGAGGGGATCGCCGATGTATCGCGCATTATACCGCAAATGGAGACCTCAGCGGTTCGAGGACGTCGTCGCACAGCGCGGCATCGTCACAGCACTGCGCAATCAGGTGGCATCAGGCCGCGTGGGCCACGCCTACCTTTTCACCGGCGTGCGCGGCACCGGCAAGACCACCTGCGCTAAGATCTTTGCCAAGGCGGTCAACTGCCTCCATCCCAAGGACGGCGACCCCTGCGGCGAGTGCGAGATCTGCAAAGGCATCGACAACGGCAGCATCCTCGATGTGGTGGAAATGGACGCTGCCTCCAACAACGGCGTGGACGACATCCGCGACCTGCGGGACGAGACAGCCTATACCCCCAGCGCCTGCCATTATAAGGTATACATCATCGATGAGGTGCACATGCTGTCCACAGCGGCCTTCAACGCCCTGCTGAAGACGCTGGAAGAGCCGCCTGCCCACGTCATCTTCATCCTCGCCACGACGGAGATCCAGAAAGTTCCGGCCACCATCCTTTCCCGCTGCCAGCGGTACGACTTCACCCGCATCGGGCCGGAGGACATCGCACAGCGGGTCGAGTACATTGCCGGGCAGGAGGGGCTGGAACTGACCACCGACGGCGCAGAGCTGATCTCCCGGCTGGCCGACGGTGCCATGCGCGACGCCCTCTCCATCCTTGACACCTGCGCCGGCGTCACGGCAAAGATCGACGCCGACGTGGTCCGCCGGATGGCTGGCGTCACCGACCGGAGCTACCTGTTCCGCATCTCGGATGCGCTGGAAGCGCAGGACGGTGCGGCTGCTCTGGCCCAGCTGGCCGCGCTGCGGCAGCAGTCGGTGGACGTGAAGCGTCTGACCGAAGAGCTGATCGCCCACTACCGCGCTCTGATGCTGGCGGCTCTGCCCGGCGGGCAGAGCCTGCTGTCCGGCGTCTCGCCCGAGGAGGAAGCGCAGTACCTCGAAAAAGGGCCTCAGCTGGGCCAGCGGGAGGCCGTCCGGGCCATCCGCACGCTGGGCAACGCCCTCGAGCACATGACTAGGGGCAGCGACCAGCGCATCGAGCTGGAGCTGGCCCTCTTCACCCTCTCTGAGCCGCCGCAGGCCGCCCCCGCAGCAGCAGTATCCGTGCAGGCTGCGGCTCCTGCCGCACCGGTCGTCCGGCCCTTTGTCTCGGCCCCGGCACAACCCGCGCCGCAGCCCTTTGTGAGTACGCCCGTGACGCCCCCGCCTGCTGTGCAGGAGCCTCTCCCTGCGCCCGCCGCAGAACCGACGTCTGCACCGGAAGAGCCAGCGGTCTCCCCCGCTTCGCTTCCCGAGGAACCGGCTCCCGCGCCCGTAGAAGAAGAGCTTCCGCCCCCGCCCGACGAGCCGCCGGTGGCAGAGAGCGCTCCCCTGCCGTGGGATGAACCGACCGCGCCGGTCACAGCACCCCTCCCGGCGGAAACGCCTGCTGAGGCTTCTGCTCCCACAGCACCGGCTCCGGAATACACCGCCGACCCGGCCCTCAGCCGCCCCCGAAAGGTGGCCGCAGAGGGCATCAACCCCTTCGAGCAGTGGAGCGAGGTCGTCAAGCTCTTACAGGAGAAGGACCCTATGCTCCACAGCTACCTGCGCAAGTCGAAGGCTTACTTCGACGGCACCCGGGTGCTCATCGACGGCGGCAAGACCTTCCGGGACTTCATCCGGGTGAACAAGGACAGTCAGCGCCTCATCAAAAAGCTCATCGCGCAGGTATCGGGCGTCGCGGTGCCCATCGGCCCCTACGAACCCCGCACCGCCGCGAAGCACACCTCCAACGCCGAGCAGTCCCTCCACGCACTGGAAAAACTGGGCCTTGAGGTGAGCATCGAGGACAGCACGAAAAAGAAGCGCTAAAATGGCTTGCCCTCTCAGTCACCTAACGGTGACAGCTCTCCCAAAGGGAGAGCCAAAAGCGAAACCGCAAGGCAAAGCCTCTCCCTTTGGGAGAGGTGGCCGCGAAGCGGACGGAGAGGGCGAGGCCGCTAAAAATAAAACGAACAAACAAGGAGAACACAAACTATGAAAGCAAGAATGCCCGCAGGATTTGGCCGCCCCGATATGAACGCCCTGATGCGTCAGGCTCAGAAGATGCAGGATGACATGAAGGCCAAGCAGGCCGAGCTGGAAGCTGCCGAGTACACCGGCAGCGCCTCCGGCGAGATGGTCACGGTCCGGATGAACGGCAAGCACGAGATCCTCGGCATCACCATCAAGCCCGAGGCCGTTGACCCCGACGACATCGAGATGCTGGAAGATCTGGTGGCCGCAGCCGTCAACGCTACCGTCAAGCAGGTGGACGAGACCGCCGAGGCCGAAATGGGCAAGCTGACCGGCGGCCTGAACATCCCCGGCCTCTAAGCGGGAGGGATACGCATGGGTTACACCGCAGCGCCGCTGGAAAAGCTCATCGAGCAGTTCAGCCAGTTTCCGGGCATCGGCCGCAAGGGCGCGACCCGGATGGCCTATCAGGTGCTGAGCATGTCGGACGCCGACGCCACGGCGCTGGCCGAGGCCATCCAGAACGCCCACACCCGGCTCCACCGCTGCCGCGTCTGCCAGAACTACACCGAGGCGGAGCTTTGCCCCATCTGCTCCAGCGCCAAGCGGGACCGCTCCACCATCTGTGTAGTGGAGACCCCCCGCGACGTGCAGGCCTTTGAGCGCACCCGGGAGTATCACGGCCTCTACCACGTCCTCCACGGCCTCATCAGCCCGATGGACGGCATCGGTGCCGAGCAGCTCTCGGTGAAAGAGCTTCTGGCCCGGCTGGGCAGCGGCGAGGTGAAGGAGGTCATCATGGCCATGAATCCCACCGTCGAGGGAGAGGCTACCGCCATGTATCTGGCCAAGCTCATCAAGCCCCTCGGCATCAAGACGACCCGTTTGGCCTACGGCCTGCCCGTGGGCGGCAGCCTCGAGTATACCGATGAGACGACGCTTTACCGCGCCCTCTCCGGCCGCGACGAGCTGTAACAGGCGGATTTTAGAGAACATTAACAGTCTCTTCAAAAATCGCTCTTGAAAATCCAGCAAAATGTGATATAATGGCAGGACAGTAAGAAGTCAAGGAAAGGAGGCGCGCTTCATGGCACCTACCAAGGAACGTCCGGCGACCAAAACCATCGCCACAAACCGCGAGGCGCGCCACGAGTACTTCGTGCTCGAAGCGCTGGAGACCGGCGTTGAACTGAAGGGCACCGAGGTCAAGAGCCTGCGTGCGGGCGGCGTCAACCTGAAGGACAGCTGGGTCGATATTGAGGACGGCGAGCTTCTGGTCAAGGGGATGCATATCACTCCCTACGACCACGGCAACATCTTCAATCAGGATCCTCTGCGGGTGCGGCGGCTGTTGGCCCACAAGACCGAGATCCGGCGGCTGCACCAGCAGTGCAGACTGCAGGGCTACACCCTTGTTCCCCTCTCCCTCTACTTCAAGCATGGCCGCGTCAAGATGGAGGTTGGCCTGTGCAAGGGCAAAAAGCTCTACGACAAGCGTGCCGATGCCGCCAAGCGTGACGCCAAGCGCTCCATCGACCGGGCTGTGAAGTCCAACGGCAAATTCTACTAGATCTCTTTCAGGCAGCATTCCTGCCCGGAAAACCAAGCTTTCTGCGCATGGCGACATGCGCTTTATGGGGGCGTAAAGGTTTCGACGGGGGGAGCGAGGCCTGGGCAGCGGGTAGCAGTGGGGGAACTGCTCTAAACTCCTCCAAAAAATTAACTGACAACAATAATTATCAGTTGCTCGCAGCCTGAGTGCTGCGCGTTCCGCCCACTCTTGTGTCGTGTGGGGCCGGGGCGTCCTTTAGACACAGCACCTGAACGGACCTAAGCTTTGCGGACCGGCAGGAACTCATGAAGCTACTGAAGCGTTAGCCTGACGACCGGCGTGACGCGGAGGGAATGTTGTAGATCGCCTGCACCCGGAGACACCTACGCTGAACTCTTTTCGGACATGGGTTCGACTCCCATCGCCTCCACCAAACAAGAGCCAGACGAACCCTGTGTGTTCGCACAAGGTCGTTTATGCTCCGCAAATGAAAACCACCTAGATTCGTTAAAATCTAGGTGGTTTTCGTTTTTCAGACCACACTTTTGGGTTATAGTGTGTATCAGCCGATTTTGGTTTCTGGCCACGACATGGACAGGCGACGCTTGTTTGCTACACAGTCCTTCAGATACAGATTGATAAGTGTCTGGTATGGGATGCCCACATCTTCAGACTGCGCCTTGAAATAGTCGATCGTATTACTGTCAATATTGATCGTGATTTGCTTTTTCAAAGCCTTTGCATAGGGGTTTTTCTTGGCGTTAGAGAAATCATATTCAGGAAGCATAGTACAAACCTCACTTTCCATAGTATTTAGATTCGGTCTTAGTGGCTTTTCGGGCCGAGATGATGCGGATAACGGTATCAGACGCACGGTAACAGTGACACACCACAAGCAGATTCGCCTTGCTGCTCAGGCCGAGAATGATAAATCTATCCTCCGTTTCCGAATGCTCTGGGTCATCGATCACTAGTGCTTCTTCGTCATAAAATACCGTTTTTGCTTCACGGAACGAAATACCATGCTTACGCTGATTGATCTGGTTTTTGTTTTCGTCCCACTCAAATTGTATCGTTTCCATACTTACATTATAATTATTTTTTAATTATTGTCAAGAGGTAAAGGTGGGCCGGGTCGAGGGCGTGTACAAGTTCTGACTTGACGGCCTGAAGCAGACCACCAGCGCGGACAGCTATAAATAGTCGCATCTGGGTGCTACCGATCATCGGCAAAAAGCGGGCAAACGCCTTCACCGATGCCGATTTACAGGCGATCATAAACAAAGTCCATGCAGCAAAAAAGAGCCAGACGAACCCTGTATTTTCGTACTGTGCTCTGCCAACAGAAAAGAGCCTCGCTGTTTTGCAGTGAGGCTCTTCTTTTTATATTATATCATTATCCCATGAAGTCAAGCAATACGTCGATGTCCTGACTGATGGCACGGAGATAGTCGGCACCGCCGCGTCGGCCTTCGTAATTCCGGACACGACTGCTCATCTCGGTCAGGAGTTCTGACTTCCGCACCAGAACGGGATCCCCGATCCATTCATCTCTCTCGATAAAGGCTTCCAGCTGCTCGTATTCCTTTACGATACGAATGTTGGACAGGTTCTCCGGGAGGGTACGGGTATCGAACCAATCCGGCTGCGCGGAAAATTCCAGAGGCGGCAGCGGATCCAACGGCTCATCGGCGTCCCACACATAGGGATGCCGATCATCTTCTTCCGCCGTTTTCTTGAATCGTCCTACCCGCCCTTCGGCCTTGCCAACCGTCTCATAGTGGTTGAACAACGCCTCGGCGTCGTAGCCGTAAAGCTCGTAGGCGTCCGAATAGCGGTCGGCATAGTCCTTGTACTGGAACGTCTCGACGCTCTCCGTGCCCGGGGTAATGTCGTTCCAGATGCTCACCGCCGCCGCATGGATGGTGGGCAGAGCCGCTGTCATCGTCAGGGCCAGAACCCCCGATGCAGCCGCCGCAATGAATTTTCTTCTCATGATAAGACCTCCTTTTTTATAAGCGGTTCATCCCGGAAGCGAGAATCTCCGCACATTTACATGATTATTCCACACGTTGGAGCAGTCCTCAAAGATCTTATGCTGTATCCGGCCCCGGATGGTATTGCCGCTGACCTCGCTGGTGCTGGCGATGCCGTGCCCGAGGGAAACTTCCAGCGTATTGTCCTTCAGGGCGCTGAGCCGATAGCTGATGCGCCGCCCATCGTCGCCGCTCAGGACAATACGGCTGTTCTGGATGACCGTACTGCCGTCGGCGCGGCCATTGCCCTGCGCCAGCATGGGATTCGCGCTCTTTCTGATGTCATGCCCGGCCACATCGTCCGGCTGGTTCAGGGTGATGTCGCAGTTGTCCACGACGGCATGGGTCTTGTCGCCCACCATGTGGAAGATGACCTCGCAGCGGTCCGCCCAAATGGTGCAGTGCTCCATCCGCACATCGGTGATACCGCTCTGCCCCAGTGTGATGAACCACACCGGACGGTTGCCTGCCGCCAGACTCTCCTCCGTCTCTGTCTCATAAAAGCCACAGCCCGAGAGGACGACCTCCCGCACAGCGCTGCCCCAGCCCCAGACGGCTAAGACCTCGTCTGCACCGGACTTGTAAAAATCACAGTCCTCAAAACGGATATTCCGGCTCTCTGCCTGATTCGTCCAGTTGCGCACCCAGATGCCGCCTGCCGTGCCGCCCGTCAGCTGGCGGAATACGCAGCCCTCGAAGCGGATGTTCTCATTGACCCCGTACAGGTCGGCAGCGCCCCGGCACCAGTCGTTGGGCTGGCAGTCGAAGGTACAGTCCACGACTTCCACATTGCAGGCGCGCATCACCCAGAACAGGCAGTTGCTCTGGCAGCTGTCCGCCGCCCGGAAGGTGACATTTTCCAGCCGGATGTCGTGTGCGCGGTCCTCATTGGACCTTCCGATGATACCGACGGCTAGACGGTCCTGCCCCAGCGTCTCATACTGGATGTCGCTGAGCAGAACAGCCCCATTGCCCCGGATGGTCAAGCCGCTGGGCAGCTCAAGCTGGGAGGAAAAGCGGTAGACCGCCCCCTCTGTCAGCTCGAGGGGCAGACCGGCGGCGCTGGCACACTGCATCGCGGACTCCAACGCCTGCTGGTCGTCTGCCCTGCCATCGCCCCTCGCCCCGAACTGCTCCGGCGTGATGCTGCCGCTTTCCGGGCTTGCTGTGCTGCTCTGGACGGTGGAGGCGGCCGCAGCCTGCACCAAGGCTACGGCCATCCTTTCGTTTTTCTGTGTACCGTCGCACAGAAGCAGTGCTGCTGCGAGGCCAAGGGACAGAGCCTTTCTTCTCACCTTCGATTTTTTCTCCTTATCTGGGGGATACTCTTTCCTTTATTTTACCATAAACCGGGTCGGATGTACAGCAAAAGGGCCGCTGCCCGCGAGATGCGGCAGCGGCCCTTTCGGAAATTTTCAGTTCATCCGTGCGTCAGCTCAGGACTGGCAGGCGGTGATGAGGCTCATCTTGTAGACCTCGTCGGCGTTGCAGCCACGGGACAGGTCATTGATGGGAGCGTTCAGGCCCTGCAGGATGGGGCCGTAGGCAGCGTAGCCGCCCAGACGCTGTGCGATCTTATAGCCGATGTTGCCGGCCTCGATGCAGGGGAAGATGAAGGTGTTGGCCTGACCAGCGACCTTGCTGCCCTTGCACTTGACCTGTGCGACCTCGGGAGCAACGGCTGCGTCGAACTGCAGCTCGCCGTCCACAGCCAGCTCGGGATCCATCTCCTGAGCCTTGATGACAGCGTCATGGCTCAGAGCGACGGTACCGCCCTTGCCGGAGCCCTTGGTGGAGAAGCTCAGGACAGCGACCTTCGGGTCGATGCCGAACAGCTTTGCGGTCTTAGCGGTCTCAACAGCGACCTCAGCCAGCTTGGCGGCAGCAGTGACCTTGACCTCGCCGGTCGCCTTATCGACGGTATCGGTGTAGTCGATGTTGACGGCGCAGTCGCCCATGGCGATGCGCTTCAGGCCCTCTTCGCCGCAGTCACGGTCCAGAATGAAGCAGGAGCTGACCAGATGAGCGCCCTTCTTGGTCTTGACCAGCTGCAGAGCGGGACGGATGGTATCGGCGGTAGAGTAGGTGGCGCCGCCCAGCAGGCAGTCTGCCTTGCCCATCTTGACCAGCATGGTGCCGAAGTAGTTGGACTTCTTCAGCAGGGCTGTGCACTCCTCTGCGCTCTGCTTGCCCTTGCGCAGCTCGACCATCGTATTGACCATCTCATCGAAACCGGCGTAGTTCTCCGGGTCGATGATCTCAGCAGCGGAAATATCAAAGTTGCCCGCAGCGGCAGCAGCCTTGCACTCTGCCTCGTTGCCGACCATGACGACCTTCAGCACGCCCTCAGCCAGCAGCTTGCTTGCGGCCTCCAGGATGCGGGGGTCATTGCCCTCAGTGAAAACGATCGTCTTGGGGTTTGCCTTCAGCTGGGCTACCAGGGGTGCAAACATATCAGCCATTATTGATTACCTCCGAAATTACTTTGCAATTATTCCCGGGCACCACAGGTGTGCCCTTCCTTTTTATTCTAGCACAGAGTCAGAAAACTTCAAGACAAATCTTGAATTTTGTGGTATATTTTAAAGAAGAAATCCGGCGATAATTTGTTAAGAAAATGTCATTTAATTGATAGGAGAATACTGCGCTTATGGATTGGGAAACATTGAAAACCGACTGCCTCGCCTGCCAGCGCTGCCCGCTGCACACCACCCGCCGCAGCGTCGTGTTCGGGCAGGGTGTGGAGAACGCCGAGGTCTTGTTTGTGGGCGAAGGCCCCGGCCAGAGCGAGGACGAGCAGGGCCTGCCCTTCGTGGGCCGCAGCGGCCAGCTGCTGGACAAATACCTCTTTGCCATCGACCTCGACCGCGCCTCCAACTGCTACATCGCCAACATCGTCAAGTGCCGCCCGCCCCAGAACCGCGACCCTCTGCCCGCCGAGAGCGAGGCCTGTATGCCGTGGCTGCGGGAGCAGTTCCGCCTGCTGCGGCCCAAGATCGTGGTCTGTCTGGGCCGCATCGCTGCCCAGCGGATGATCCGCCCCGACTTCTCGGTGACGAAGGAGCACGGCACATTCATTGAGAAGAACGGCATCCTTTTCATGGGCACCTTCCATCCCGCTGCCCTTCTCCGCCAGCCCCAGAACAAGCCCGAGGCCTTCGGCGACTTCGTGGCGCTGCGGGATAAGATCGGCGAGGTGTGTGTGCATACCTACTGATTAAGCCTCTCCCTCACTTTTTCCTCCCCTTTTGCATACCCTAAGACAAAAGTGAGGTGTTAAGATATGAGTGCTGTACGCAGCAATTCGATCGATTTCTTCTTAGGGACCACCACCCCCGCCGGGTTCAAAGGGTATTTTGAGCCTCTGCGGCGGGAACCGGGGATGCAGATGTATCTCATCAAAAGCGGGCCGGGCTGCGGCAAATCGACTCTGATGAAGCGGCTGGCCCTCAAGGCCGAGCAGAAGGGCGAACCCATCCAGCGCATCCACTGCGCCAGCGACCCCGACAGTCTGGACGGCGTCATCTTCCTCGACAAGCGCGCTGCCATCGTGGACGCCACCGCGCCCCACGTTCTGGAGCCGGATGCCCCGGGCGCAGAAGAGCAGGTGGTGAGCCTGTACCACACGCTGGACGCCGACGCCCTCCGCGCCCACGCCGATGAGGTGAAGCACCTCTTTGCCCAGAATGCCGCCCTCCGCAGCCGGGCCGCACGGTATATCGCCTCGGCAGGAAGCCTGCTGCTGGACAGCCGCCGGGCCGAGGCCTGCAGCGCCAACTTCGAAAAGGTGCGCCGGTACGTCAAGCGGCTCTGTGCCCGGCTCCTCCCCCGCCTGCCCGACGGAGCCGAGGCCGGCGAGGAGCTGCGGCTGCTGTCGGCCATCACCCCCAAAGGCCCGGTGTTCTACCGTGGGACGGTGCAGGCGCTGGCCGACCGGTATGTGGTCTTCCACGACGACTGCGGGGCCGTCTCACGGCTGCTGCTGGAGCTTATCCGGGCCGAGGCGCTGGCCCGGGGCTACCACATCATCACCTGCCCCTGCGCCATGCACCCCGAAGACAAGATCGACCATCTCTTCATCCCGGCCCTCCGGCTGGCTTTCCTCACCGACAACCGCTGGCATCCCGTCCAGCTGCCCGGTGTGCAGGCCGTCCGGTGCACCCGCTTCGTGGACCGGGAGAATCTGGCGGGCTACCGCGCCCGTCTCCGCTTCAACGAGCGGGCCGCCGCCGAGCTTCTTGAGCAGGCTGCCGACCTGATGGCGCAGGCCAAGGCCTGTCATGATGAGCTTGAGACCTACTACCGCGCCGCCGTAGACTTCGACCGGGTGGACGCAGCCGCCGTCCAATGCGCCGAGATGCTGGGGCTGGGGTAGTTTAATAATATTAGATAAATAAAAGGAAGTGACCCCTATGCCCGCGTTTCGTCTGCCTGTCCGTCAGCTGGTGGAATTTCTGCTCCGCACCGGCAGCATCGACAGCCGCTTCACCGGCTTTGACCGCGCCAACGAGGGCGCGCGCATCCACCGCAGGCTGCAAAAGGCGGCGGGCGAGGGCTATGCCGCCGAAGTTTTCCTCTCCGGTGAGCGGGAAGTGTCGGGCATCACCTTTACCATCGAGGGGCGGGCTGACGGCATCTTTTCCGACGAGGCAGGGGTGACGGTCATCGACGAGATCAAGACCACCGCCGTCCCTGCCGACGCCATCGCCGAGGACATGAACCCCTGCCACTGGGCACAGGGGATGGTCTACGGGGCGCTCTATGGCCGTCAGCAGGGGCTGGACCGGCTGGACGTCCGGCTCACATACTATCAGATCGATACCGATGAAGTCTTCCGCTTCCTGCGGCATTTCACCCTCGGGGAGCTGGAAGCCTTCCTGCAAGACCTTCTCGGGCAGTACGCCCCTTGGGCGCAGCGCCAGCTGGCGTGGAAGGAGCGCCGGAGCGAGAGCCTCTCGGCGCTGGCCTTCCCTTTTCCGGCCTATCGGCCCGGGCAGCGGGCGCTGGCAGGCGAGGTCTACCGCGCCTGCACCGCCGCCCCCTCGAAGGCGGGCGTCCGACTCTTCTGTCAGGCCCCCACCGGGATCGGCAAGACCATGAGCGTCCTCTTCCCCGCCCTGCGGGCCATCGGCACCGGCTGCGGCGAGAAGCTGTTCTACCTCACGGCCCGCAATACCACGCAGTCTGCCGCCGAGGACGCCGTGGCGCGGCTGCGGGCGGCTGCCCCGGGGCTGGCGCTCCGGAGCGTGACCCTGACGGCCAAGGAGAAGGTCTGCCTCCATCCGGACGCCGAGGGCCATCCTGCCTGTCTGCCCGAGCTTTGCCCCTACGCCAACGGCTACTACGACCGGGTGAACACCGCCCTGAAAGCCCTTCTGGACGAGGGCAGCGGCTGCTTCGACCGGGCCGCGCTGGCCGATGCTGCGCGGCAGTTCACGGTCTGCCCCTTCGAGCTGGGGCTGGACCTGAGCGAGTGGTGTGACGTCATCATCGGGGATTACAACTACCTCTTCGACCCAGTGGTGCACCTGCGGCGGTTCTTTGACAGCGCAGGCGACTGGCTCTTCCTCGTGGATGAGGCCCACAACCTGCCCGAGCGCGCCCGCGCCATGTACTCCGCCCGCTTTTGCAAGAGCAGCCTTGCCGAGGCCAAGCGCGCCCTCGGCCGGGGCAGGAGCGCCCTTAAAACGGCCCTCACCAAGGCCGACAAAGCCTTTCTGGAGAGCCGGAAAGCCGTCTGCGCCCTCGCGCCCCGGCGGGGCAGCGCTGCCCCCGGAGAGGACAGCAGCGGCCAGACCTCTCTTCTGGAACAGGTGGAGACGCCCACGCTCGCGCTACCTGCCGCCGACTATGCACAGGACGGCACGGTGTTCTGCAAAGAGCTGCCCTCGGCCCTGCTGGCCCCGCTGCGGGCGCTGACAGCCCCTTTGCAGGACTGGCTGGAGGACAATACCGATGCCGAAGCCCATACGGCTCTTCTGGACCTCTATTTCGAGGTGCAGGACGTCCTGCGGGCGGCGGAGCGGTACGATGAGCACTTTGCCACCCAGCTCACCGCCCGGGGCAGCGAGCTGGAGCTGCAGCTGCTCTGTCTCGACCCCTCTCCCTTCGTGGACGCAAGCCTCTCGACGGGGCGGGCCGCAGCTCTGTTCAGCGCCACCCTGACGCCGCCGGGCTATTACCGCACCGTCCTCGGCTGCCCCGAGGCCCGGGCTGTGGCGTTGGAAAGCCCCTTTCCTTCCGAAAATCTCGGGCTTTACTGCCTGCCCTCCATCTCCACCCGCTACCGCCAGCGGGAGGCCAGCATCCGGCCCATCTCAGACGCCCTCGCGGCGCTGGCCTCTGGCCGGAGGGGCAATTATCTGGCCTTTTTCCCCAGCTATGCCTATCTGCGACAGGTGTGGGAGGACTTCACCGCCCGCTACCCCGGCATCGACACGCTGGTGCAGGAGAGCGGGCTGGATGACGCCGGGCGGGCGACCTTCCTCGGGCGGTTCTCGCCCTGCCCGGAAAAGACGCTGCTGGGCTTCGGGATCATGGGCGGCATCTTCGGTGAGGGGGTGGACCTCACAGGCGACCGGCTCATCGGCTGTGCCATCGTGGGCGTGGGCCTGCCGCAGGTCAGCCCCCGGCAGGAGATGCTCCGCCGCTATTACGACGCCCAGAACGGTGCAGGCTTCGACTACGCCTACCGCTGGCCCGGGATGAACAAGGTCCTTCAGGCCGCCGGGCGGGTCATCCGGACACAGGAGGATAAGGGCGTGGTGCTGCTCTTGGACGACCGCTTCGCCCAGAGCGAATATGCCCGCCTCTTCCCGAAGCATTGGCGGCAGCTGGAGTATCTGCGGGATACGGAGGACTTAAAGAAGAAACTGGAAGCTTTTTGGAAGGGCTAAACCTCTCCGTCACGCCTACGGCGTGCCACAGCCCGGGTTGCGGCTCCCAGCGTCTGCTTCGCTGTCGCTTGCACCCTGCTGGCCGCTGCCCCAACAGCTCCTTCCTGTTTCCGCCACTGGCGGCGGTCGTCGCCGTTGCCTACCGAGGGGAGGCTTTGGCATACCACCGTAAAGCTTCGCCTCTTCGCCAGAGGCTCCCCTACAAGGGGAGCTGGCGCGAAGCGCCTGAGAGGTTGGACGAAGGACGGCCTGACCGTGAGCCGCCAAAATAAAAAGAGGCAGACGCCCTTCGTCTGCCTCTTTTTTCATCATATCATCGTCTTGTTTTTGCCGTTTTCTTCCGTATGATGTCCCACGAGGGCATCTGCCCGCGCAGGGTATCCCATGCGGTCATCTGGGTCTGTGTCTGGGCGCGGAGGCCCTCGAAGGCCTCGTCGAGGTACTGCATCTCAGCCACGGCGTGCATCGCGTGGTCGGAGACGCAGAGACGGCCCAGCGGGGTCTTGCAGATGGCCAGCAGCATGGCGTCCATCTTCCGGCGTCCGGGAGTCCCGGCGCGGTAGCAGTCGGTGTTCTCCTTGTCGTCCACCGGGATGTGCGCAGCCTTGAGCATCTCGCAGCCCTCCCACGCGGCATCGAGGACCAGCTCCCGCTGCTCCTTGGTGGCCTTGGAGAGGTCGCCCTTGCAGGCGTAGCAGAGATAACAGGCCGGCAGGATGAGGGCGATGTGGCACTTGAGCCATGCGTCCATGTCGCTGACAAAGTTCAGCTTGTACTTTGCGCCCTCGAAGGCAGTCTTGAGGCGGTAGCGGAAGACACCCGAAAGGGGTGCTGTGGCCCCTCCGACGGTCATATCCACGCCGACATGAGCGCTGACCACCTTATCCACGTCCCGGTGTCCGCCGCTGCTCTGAAAACCGAACGCGACCTTGTCCGCCGGGCGCTGCATGGCCTGCATGACCTCCACCGCGTGGGGGTCGTTGCCCACAAAGACGAAGTACTCGCTCTTATTCTGCTTGAGGATGGGCAGCACATCGGGCAGCTGCCCGGCCTGCACCGCCACAAAAACGAGGTCGTAGCAGTCGTCCGGGGCCAGCGTGTCGATGGTCGCCACCCGATCCACCGTGGTGCGGCACTGCGCCCAGTGGCGGATCACGAGGCCCCTTTGGTCGAGCCTTTCCTTCCACTCACCCCGCGCCAGCATGGTGACGACATTCTTCTTGTTCTGCAGCAGACGGTGGGCCAGTTCACAGCCCTGCACCCCTGCACCATAGACCAGTATCCTCATCTCTGCCTGCCTCCTTTCGCAGGCCCCCTCCCGGGGCCGGAAGTCCTCAGTGCTTCAAAAACGAGAAGAAACCCTTTTTCTCGTAGGGCTTTTCCTCCGCGCCAGTCACCGTGTAGCCGGTGGCTGCGATGGCAGCCTTCAGGGCTTCGATGTCCAGCGGCTGGGCCGAGACGATGACCGTCTCGCCCTTGGTGTGGGAAGAAGTGACCTTCTCCACCTGCGCGGTCTTGCGCACCACATCGTTGATGTGGCTCTCGCACATCCCGCACATCATCCCGTTCACTTTCAGCGTCGTCTGCACCATTGGTCCGTACCTCCTGCTCCCAGACCGCGCCCACCGGGCGTTTTTCATTTTCATCATACCACACTGGTATGCTAATTGCAAGTGCCTGCGGACAGACCGCCGCTCACAGTACACGGGTGTGGTATATTTCTCCCGTATCTACGTCTTTCCAATAAAATACGCCGTCCTCCAGCGTCATGTAGCTGTGGGGACTGTTTTCCTTCGGGATGCTCAGTGAGCCGGGGTTGAGGTAGACGTTTCCCTGCCCGAACTCCGTCCACGCCGGGACATGGGTGTGGCCGTGGAGCAGGATGTCCCCCTCGGCCAGCGGCGGCAGGTTCTTTAAGTTATAGATATGCCCGTGGGTGGCGTAGATGAGCTTTTCGCCCGCCGGGAGGACGCAGTAATCCGCCAGCACCGGAAAGTCCAGCACCATCTGATCCACCTCGGCATCGCAGTTGCCCCGGACACAGCAGAGCCTGTTCTTCAGGCTGTTCAACATCGGGATGACCTCCTTGGGCGCATAGTCCCGGGGCAGGTCGTTCCGGGGGCCGTGATAGAGCAGATCCCCCAGCAGGAGCAGCCGCCCGGCCCCCTCCCGCTCGAAAGCCTCCACCATCCTTTTACCATAGTACGCCGACCCGTGCAGGTCGGATGCGATCATCCATTTCATTCCGTTCCCTCCGTTCTCGTTTGGCTCCATTGTACCACGAAATGGACGCTTGAGAAGTCTTTTGTGAAAAGTCATACTTTTGACTTGACAATCTCTCCGTTTCGTGGTATCCTATCGCAGGCCGGTCGGAAGGCCGCTTTTCCGGTTTTCCTTCCGGCCCGCGTCCCGGTGCTGTCCGGCGGCGTCCCGTAACGCCGCTGTCGTCGATGCACCGTGTTTCTTTGCACCCTCTTCATAAAACCCGTGTGGATTTTTACAGCATAGATCTTGCTACTTTTCGCCACACAATGGCCCGCTTCAAAGCCGCCGTTGTGTGGCTTTTCTTGTGCGGAATTTTCAGGAAAGGAAGCTTTTACCCCCTATGAACGATACCTTTATGAAGACAAAGCCCGTCTTCCCGCTCCTCGTGTCCATGGCCCTGCCCAACGTCATCTCCATGCTGGTGAACTCGCTGTACAACATCGTGGACAGCCTCTTCGTGGCCCAGATCAATGAGCAGGCCATGACGGCTCTCTCCCTCGTGTTCCCCATCCAGAACTTCGTGAACGCTGTCGCCATCGGCTTCGGCGTGGGCATCAACGCCCTTGTCGCCCTCTACCGGGGCGCAGGCGACCATGACAAGGCCGATGCAGCCGCCACCCACGGCATGGCCCTCTCGGTGCTCCACGGCCTCCTGTGCACCCTGCTGGCCACGGCCATCATGCCCGGCTTCCTCGCCCGGTTCACCGCCGACAGCACCATCGTCTCGATGGGCGTCACCTATTCCGCCATCGTCTTCTTCTTTGCCATCGTGAACATGGCCAGCCTCGCCTTCGAGAAGATCTTTCAGGCTGTGGGCCGGATGAAGCTCACCATGCTCGCCCTCATCTCGGGCTGCGTGTGCAATATCCTGCTGGACCCCATCCTCATCTTCGGCCTCGGCCCGGTGCCCGCGCTGGGCATCGCCGGTGCAGCGCTGGCCACCGGCATCGGTCAGACCGTCACCCTCGTCCTCTACCTCGTGGTCTACTGCACCACTGCATCGCCCGTCCGCCTGCGCCGGAATGCCCTGCGGCCCGACGCCTCGCTGGAAGGACGCCTCTATGCCATCGGCGTGCCTGCTATCCTGAATCTGGCTCTGCCCTCCCTGCTGGTCACCTTCCTGAACGACCTGCTGGCCGCCTTCTCCGAGAGCTATGTGGTGGTGCTGGGCATCTACTACAAGCTCCAGACCTTCCTTTACCTGCCCGTCAGCGGCATCGTGCAGGGGATGCGCCCCCTCATCAGCTACAACTACGGCGCGAAGGAGCACGCCCGAGTAGCGAAGCTCTACCAGCTCACCCTCGGCATGAGCACCGTCATCATGGCGGCGGGCACGGTCATCTGCATGGCTGCCTCCGCGCCCCTCATCGGCCTCTTCTCCTCGAACCCCGAGACCATCGCCATCGGCCAGACGGCCCTGCGCATCATCTGCCTCGGCTTCGTGGTGTCCTCGGTGTCCACCACCTCCTCCGGCGCGCTGGAAGGTCTGGGTAAGGGCATGGCCTCGCTGGTCATCTCCCTCTGCCGCTACATCCTCTTCATCATGCCGCTGGCGTGGCTGCTCTGCCGCCAGCTCGGCCCCACCGGCGTCTGGCACGCTTTCTGCGTCACCGAGGTGCTGTCGGCCATCATCGCGTTCGCGGTATATCGGAGGGGCGTCTCCAAGAAGTGACCTACCCTATAGCATCCTTACCCTCTCAGGCGCTGACGCGCCAAGGCCGGGTTGCGGCTCCCGGCGTCTGCTTCGCTGTCGCTTGCATCCTGCTGGCCGCTGCCCCAACAGCTCCTCCCTGTTTCCGCCGCTGGCGGCGGTCGTCGCCGTTGCCCCCAGAGGGGGAGCTGGCATCGCGCAGCGATGACGGAGAGGGCATGCCGCTACGAAAGAGCTGTCACGCCTGCGGCGTGACGGAGAGGGCTACTCCTCCGGCACCAGCGCACAGACCAGCCGCACCATCCACGGCAGGAGGGGCAGCCAGAGCAGGGCGCAGCAGATGTTGAAGAGGGTGTGGGCGTTGGCGATCTGCCGGGAAATGATCTCCAGCTCCGGGCCTTTGGGGGAGACCAGCTCCACCAGCCGGACGAATCCGGGCAGCAGCACCGCCGCCAGCAGGCTTCCGGTGAGATTGAAGCAGCTGTGAGCCAGCGCAGCCCGGGCGGCGTCCCTGCCCTGCCCGATGCAGGCCAGCAGAGCTGTGACCGTGGTGCCGATGTTGTCCCCCAGCAGGACGGGCACCGCCCCGGCGAGGCCCAGCCCGCTGTGGATGCCGTCCGGTCCGGCCTGCCGGGCCACATTCTGCAGGAGGGCGATGGTGGCCGAGCTGCTCTGCACCACCATCGTCATGCCCAGCCCCAGCAGGATGCCCAGCAGCGGCGACTCCTTCACCCGGGTCATCCACCCAAGAAAAACTTCCTGCCCCGCGAGGGGCTGCAAGGCCCGGCCCAGAATGCCGATGCCCTCGAAGAGCAGCCCGAAGGAGAATACCGCCTCTCCCACGGCCTGCCAGCGGGCCTTACGGGCCGCGAAATCGATGACGAAGCCCGCAAACAGCACCGGATACACCAGCTGCTGGGCATCAAAGGCGATGAGCTGGGCCGTCATGGTCGTACCGATGTTGATGCCGTAGATGACGGCCACAGCCCGGGGCAGCTCCAGCAGTCCGACGCTGACGAAGCCAATGACCATGACCGTCGCCGCCGAGCTGCTCTGGAGCACCGCCGTCACGGCCAGCCCGGTAAGCACCCCCAGCAGCGGTGTGGCCGTCAGCCGGGCCAGCAGCCGCTTCATGGCGTCGCCTGCCGCCCGCTGCAAGGCACGGCTCATCCGGTCCATCCCGTAGAGGAACATCGCCAGCCCGCCGAACAGCGCGAAAAGCATCTCCGTCCCCTGCACCATCCGCACACCCCCCTTGTCCCTCAATGTATGAGGAGGAACAGAGCGGTATGATGGGCGGAATCATTTGCTGTATCTTTTTGTATCGTTCTATGTTATAATAAATTTGCGGCCTGACCCGCCCAGTTTACCTATGGGAAGGGAGTGTGGCAAATGCCTGGTATTACTACTTTCATCCTGTCCGTCGCAGCAAATGTAGCGTCTTACTACATCTGCAAGTGGCTTGACGGATGGCTGAAGGGCCGTAAGCACTAAAAAGGACCCCCTTTCGGAGATAGCAGCTCCGAGAGGGGGTCTTTTCTTTTGGTGCGGCGCATACCTAGTGTGCTACCACTTTCATCACCCTTATTATATGCGCTTTCCTGCAAAAGTCAAGCACCCTACAGAAAGTTTACAAGTGGTGAGGCCCACGCGCAGCAGGGCTGCTATTTCATCAGTCCCATCGTCCATGCCCGGACCAGCAGGCCCAGCAGAACGACAGCCAGCAGCACCACCGTGAGGGCACGGCTCTGGGTGCGCTGACGCTTTTTGCGGCGGGCCGTGGCCGGGCGGCTGCGGCCTGTCTTCCCGGAGGTCTTCCGGCTGCGGCCGGACGTTCCCCGGGATGCCGTGCGGCCTCCGCTGCTCTGGCGCTTCCGGGCAGGGGCATCGACCCGCGGCATCTGAGCCTTCGGGCGGCGGGGCGGCTCGTCCCCGGCCTTTTTCTGCGGCTCGATGGTCTCCGAAGCGCCGCAGCGGGCCAGAAAGTCCTCTGCCATCCGGTAATATTTCTCAAGGTCGCCGGTGGTCAGGGCCGTGCCCTCATATCCCGCCTCCAGCTCCTCCACGGCCTCGTTGAACCGGAGGGCCGCCTGTGCGGCAGCGGTCTTGTCGGAGGCGTGCGCGGCCTCGTTGCGGGCCATCCGCACCGCATTGCAGGCGCGGCGGGCCGCTGCCGGGCGGGGCGTATCCCCCAGCAGGTCCAATGGACGGGCTGCGTCCTTCTCCGGGTCCAACAGGACACGCATACAAAGGGTGGTGTCCAGCTGCTGCCAGCTGGTGCGGCCGCTCAGCTCGGGCAGACGCTCGTAGTAGTCCGGGCTTTCCTTCTGGCGCTGGGCCAGATGCTTCAGCAGAGCGTCCACGCTGTGGGCACCGGGCTTCTGCTCCCAGTGCCAGCGCAGCAGCTTCCGGCTGATGTCGTCGCAGGCCGCTTTGATCTCGAATGCGGCTTGCAAATATTCTTCTGCCATAACGATTCTCCTATCGCAATTTTCAAAAATAGTGCCTATCAAAATAGCATATTTGCGATATGCAGTTTGCGGATGTTGCTTGTGCATTAAAAACGCAAACTGCTATAGTTTTCAGCTTCCTACGAAAGCCTCTCCCCTTGGGAGAGGTGTCACCGAAGGTGACGGAGAGGGCAAGCCAGTCAGGGCAGAGCCACCGGCACAGCGATAAGCAGTCCCTCGGTCAGGGTGATACGGACGCTGTGCCTGAGCCTCGCGGTGAGCAGCCTTGCCCTCTCAGGCGCTCCGCGCCAGCTCTCCCAAAGGGAGAGCCTTTAACAAAACGGCGGAGGAAGCCTCTGCCTCCTCCGCCGTACAGCGATCTACATTACGAACTGGGAATACACGAAGCCCCACAGGGCGATGCCTGCACACACGATGGCGGTGATGGGCGGCACCCAGCGGATGAGCGTCTCCGCGATGCTGTCGCGGGCGTCCTCCTCTTCGTAGTCGTCCTCATCATCCAGCGGCTGGGCCTGTACACGGGACGGCGGCGTGATGTGGGCCGAAGGCATCACACGGGTGCCGTACTTCTCCTCGCCCTCGTCCGGCGCAAAGGCCGCCGGGCGCACCGGCTCAGGCTGACGGGGCAGGACGCGGGTCGCCTCCTGCTCCGGGGCGCTGGACATCACTCGGGTGGCCTCCGGTGCCGCAGGCGCAAAGCTGGGCGCAGAGCGCACCTCCGGGCGGGGCGGGATGATGCGGGTAGCCTCCTCCTGCGCCGCACCCATGATGCGGGTCGGCTCTTCGGCAGGGGCGGCGGATGCCGTCGGCTGGGCCGCAGGCTGCGGCGCGGGCTGACGCACCGGCTCTTCCGGCTGAAGCAGGGTGTTCAGTGCGTTTTGCAGCAGGATGCGGTCGCTGCCGCACTCGGAGCAGTAGACGGTGTCCTCCTCCTTCGGGTGGAAGGCACCGCAGGCGCAGTACCAGCCATTCTCAAAGACCTGCGGCATGAACTTCATGCCGGTGCGGTTCATTCGGGCCTCGAGGGCTTTCTGCATCTCGGGACTCAGGCGGCGGGGGGCCGGCAGGCGCACCCGCTTGATGCTCTCGAGGTGGACGACCTTCTTGCCGCTGTAGACGTTCTGCAATGTAACGTCCACGCTGGTGATGGCCTTCTGGGTGACAAAGACGGCTTCATCCATACCGAAGCTCTCGCCCGGCTTAGCAGCGAGGTCGCGGTACTCGAAGGCATCCTCGCAGAGGATGACGCCATCCACGCCCTTGCACTTGAAATGGATCTCCAGCGCCGTCAGAGTCACACGGGAAATGTTCTTAAAGGTCAGACAGACCGCGTGCTCGCCGCTGACTTCGCCCTTGAGCAGCTCCACGCAGACGAACTGCACCGGGCTGCCCGGGGTATAGTAGTTGGCCCGGGTCCGTGCGACCGGTTCAAAATTTTCCTCCACAGGACTCTCCCCTTTCTCGGTTTACTCGGCTGCTTCGCCCTCATCCGGCGTCCCGGGGGCTGCCTGCGGGGCAGCGTCCACCGGCTCGGCAGCTTCGGCAGGCTCAGCAGGTTCTGCAGCCTCAGCCTGCTCCACAGGCTGGACGGTCGGCTCGGCCTCGGCGGGCTTTGCGTCCGGGTCCTCACGCGGGGGCAGGGTCTCGCCTGCCATCACGGCGTTGAACTCCTTCTCGTTCAGCTTCTCGCGCTCCATCAGAGCCTGTGCCAGCGCATGGAGCTGGTCGATGTGCTCGGTGAGGGTGCGGCGGCAGGTCTCGTAGGCCTCGTCGATGATGTCCCGCATCTCGCTGTCGATCTCGGCAGCGGTGGTCTCGCTGTAGCCCTTGCCCTGACCAAAATCGCGGCCAAGGAAGGTCTCCTCCTGCGAGGTGCCGTAGACCACAGGGCCGAGGCGCTCGGAGAAGCCGTACTTGGTGATCATCTGGCGGGCGATGTTCGTGGCCTGCTGCAGGTCATTGGACGCACCGGTGGAGATGTCGTCGAGGATGAGCTGCTCGGCCACGCGGCCGCCCAGACTGGACACAATATCCTCAAACATCTCGCCCTTGGTGACGTAGCTGCGGTCCTTTTCGGGCAGATACATGGTGTAGCCGCCTGCCTGACCGCGGGGGATGATGGTGATCTCATGCACACGGGGGTGGTGCTTGCAGTAGAAACCCGCCACCGCGTGGCCCGCCTCATGGTAGGCGGTAAGCTTTTTCTCCTCGGGGGTGACGACCCGGCTCTTTTTCTCCGGGCCGGCCATGACCTTCATGGATGCCTCCTCGATGTCCTCCATCGTGATGGCCTTGCGGCTGCGGCGTGCAGCCAGCAGAGCGGCCTCGTTGACGAGGTTCTCGAGGTCAGCGCCTGCAAAGCCCGCAGTGCGCTGTGCGATGACCCGCAGCGAGACATCCGGGGCGAGGGGCTTGTTCTTGGTGTGGACCTTGAGGATCTCCTCACGGCCTTTGACGTCGGGCAGGCCAACGTAGACCTGACGGTCGAAGCGGCCCGGACGGAGCAGTGCCTTGTCCAGAATGTCGGCGCGGTTGGTGGCAGCCATGACGATGACGCCGTCGTTGGCCTCGAAGCCATCCATCTCCACCAGCAGCTGGTTCAGCGTCTGCTCACGTTCATCGTGGCCGCCGCCGAGGCCGGCACCGCGCTGACGACCCACTGCGTCGATCTCATCAATGAAGATGATGCAGGGCATCGTCTTTTTTGCCTTGTCGAAGAGGTCGCGCACGCGGGATGCGCCCACGCCGACGTACATCTCGACGAAGTCCGAGCCGGAGATGGAGTAGAAGGGCACGCCGGCCTCACCGGCACAGGCGCGGGCCAGCAGGGTCTTGCCGGTGCCCGGAGGGCCGACGAGCAGTACGCCATGGGGGATGCGTGCACCCAGAGAGTTGAACTTGTCGGGACTCTTGAGGAACTCCACGACCTCTTTCAGCTCTTCCTTCTCTTCGTCCTCACCGGCCACATCGGCAAAGGTGGCCGTCTTCTTGTTCTCGTGCTCGTCCTTTACCTTGGCCTTGCCGACATTCATGATGCCGCCGCCACCGCCGACGCCGCCCCGCATCATGGAGAAGAGCAGGAAGCCGGTGCAGCCCAGCATCCCCAGATAGAAGATGATCTCCATCCATGGGATGGTCTCCTTGAGGGAGGTGTAGTCGTAGGTCATGGGCGCGTCGGGGTTCGCCGCGTCGTAGGACTCGATATATTTCTCCACGTTCTCGATGAAAACGTAGGCGTAGGGCAGCTTATAACGGACGGTGACAGTGCCGTCGTCCTCCTGTACCGCGCCGGTGGACTCCGACGAGGTGGAGAACATCCCGCTCAGCAGACCGCCGGTGGCCTGCGTGGTGCTTTGGGTGGAGGAGACGTCCGGCAGGGGCAGGTCGCCCTCCTTCAGGTTCAGGGTGATGACGCTGGTGTTGCGGTCCAGCGTGAAGGCCGTGACCTGATTGTGCTCAAAATAATGGACGACGGTGGAGTAGCTCATGGTCGAGCCGCTGGTGCTGCCCGAGCCGCTGCCCATCACCGACCAGACCATCAGCACAGCGGCCAGCGCCAGTGCAAGGATGAGCGGATTGATACGAGGTCTTTTAGGTTGCAAAAGGAATCAACTCCAGTTCTGGTTTTATTTCTTACTTTTCGTAGACGCGGGGCTTGAGCACACCGATGTAAGGCAGGTTGCGGTACTTTTCATCGTAGTCGAGGCCATAGCCCACCACGAACTCGTCCGGCACAGCGAAGCCCTCGTAGTCCGGGGCGATGTCCGCCTTGCGGCGGCTGGGCTTGTCGAGGATGGTGCAGATCTTCACCGAGTTCGGGTTGCGCATCTTGAGCATGGGCACAAGGTTGGACAGGGTGATGCCGGTGTCGAGGATGTCCTCTACGATGAGCACATCCTTGCCGGACAGGTCGCCGTCCAGATCTTTGATGATCTTGACGAGGCCGGTGCTGGTGGTGTTGCCGCCGCCGTAGCTGGACACCACCATAAAGTCGATGTTGCACGGGATGGTCACAGCCCGCATCAGGTCGGCCATAAAGACCACCGACCCCTTGAGGATGGAGACGAGGACGAGGTTCTTGCCCTCGTAGTCCCTGCTGATCTGAGCGCCCAGCTCTGCTACCTTTGCTTTCAGTTCCTCTTCCGAGACGAGGACCTTCATAATATCATCATGCATGGTCATGATTCGATTCCTCCCAATTTTCCAGTTTCACTTGCAGCAGCCGCTCTGTGTCCGGCCCGGGGGCAAGCCCATCGGCAAAGCCCTCGCCGCAGACCCACAGCACCTGCTTTCCTGCCGCCAGCAGTGGCAGCGTGTCCCGTTCCCGGGGCGGGATACCCGCCTCGTTCATCCATTTGCGCAGCTCCCGGTCTGTCCTCCGCCCAGCCGGGCGGAAGCGGTCGCCCGGCTGACGGCAGCGCAGCCGCAGAGCAGGACATATCAAGTTTATTTTAGCATAATCTGCCTGATTTTTTAAGTCTTTTTTATGAACGACCTGTGTTTTTTCTTCAAAACAGGCCGAAACCACCCGAATCTGCAGCGTTCCGCCCCCGGGCAGCGGGTAATCGCCGCCCTCGGGCAGGGATACTGCACGCTCCGGAACATCTGCTTTTTCCCCCTGCGGGCGGATGTTGTTGTCGCTTTCCTCCCGCCAGAGCAGCCCTTCCCGTCCACAGAAGCGGACGTTGTCGGTGAGCTGCACCGCGCCGCTGCCCCTCTCCACGAGAGCCGCCAGCAGCCGGATATACTTTTCCTCCGCGTCCCGCACCGGCTCCACGAGGCAGTGGAGGGCCGTGTCGAGGATGAGGGGGTCGGCCTGTCGCAGAGCTGTCAGCCGCCACACCGGCTGTCCGGTGCGCAGGGCGCACCTTGCCCCGCCGGGCAGGCACTTCGGGTCTGTCACCCGGGCTGAGGCCAGCAGGCTTTCCGCCTGCCGGGCGAAGTATTCGTCCGCCCGGGCGGCCTTCTCGCAGAAGCGGGCCAGATTGCGCTCGGCGGCGCAGTTGGCTGCGCAAAGGGCAGGCAATGCGCCGTGGCGCAGGCGGTTGCGGGCGTAGTCGTCGGCCTCGTTGGTCTCGTCTGTCACCCATGTCTCCCCGCAGGCGCGGCAAACGGCCTCGGTGTCAGCCCGGGTCAGGCAGAGCAGGGGCCGCAGGTAGCCCGGCCGGCTGGGCCGGATGCCCGCCGCGCCGTGGAGGCCCGTTCCCCGGGCCAGCCGGAACAGCAGCGTCTCGGCCTGATCACTTCCAGTATGGGCCGTTGCGACGGCGTCTATCCCCTCTGCCAGCAGCCGCCCGAAGCAGGCGTACCGCAGACGGCGCGCCCAGTCCTCCCCGGCCTGCGGCCTGCCCACCTCTGCTTCCAGCTCAGCGGCATGGAAGACCCGCAGCGGCAGACCCAGCCGGGCGCAGGCCTCCCGGACGAAGGCCTCGTCCCGGTCGGCTGTCTCCCCCCGCAGGCCGTGGTTGACATGGCAGACCGTGAGTGTGATGCCGTTTTCCTCGGCCAGTGGGCGCATGAGGCAGAGCAGCGCCATGCTGTCCGCCCCGCCCGAGACGGCCAGCGCGATCTGCCGCCTGCCCTCCAGCAGACCCTCCCGGGCGCAGAAGCCGCGCACCGTCTGCAAAATTTCTTCGCACGTCATCAGCGCTTGAAGTCCACATCCATGAACCGGGTGTGGGCGCCATCCCAACCCAGCGGCACCGTGCTGGTCTCGCCATGACGGTTCTTTGCCACGATGCACTCGGCGGTATCCGCATCCACCTCCGCGCCGTCGGGGTTCTGGCTGGCGTAGTAGGAGTCGCGGTAGAGGAAGAGGACGCAGTCGGCGTCCTGCTCGATGGAGCCAGAGTCACGCAGGTCGGACAGTTGGGGGCGGTGGCTGGAGTTGTTGCCCTGCTTTTCCACGGCACGGGACAGCTGACTCAGGGCGATGATGGGGACGTTCATCTCTTTGGCCATGATCTTGAGGTTTCGGGTGATGGAGCTGATCTCCTGCACGCGGTTCTCGCTGCGCTGGCCGCTGGTCATCAGCTGCAGGTAGTCGATGACGATGAGGCCCACGTTGGGGCGGGCGGGGTCCTGATTGACCCGGCGGATCTTCGCCTTCATCTCGGTGATGGTGATGCCCGAGGTGTCGTCCATATAAATAGGGGCGTCGTGGAGCTTTTCGGTGGCGAGGGCCAGATACTCCCAGTCCTCAGCCCGGAGCGCACCGGTGCGGAAGGCCTGACTGTCGATGCCCGCTTCCGCCGATAGGATGCGGTTGGTCAGCTGCTCCTTGGTCATTTCGAGGCTGAAGATGGCCACCGGCACCTTCTGCTGCATGGCGACGCGGGTAGCGATGTTCAGCGCAAAGCTGGTCTTACCCATACCGGGGCGGGCGGCGAGGATGATGAGGTCGCCGCGGCCGAGACCGGTGAGGACGGTATCCAGCAGGCGGAAGCCGGTAGGGATGCCCTTGTACTTGTCGGCATCGGGTCCGCTGATCTTCTGAAGATTGGTCAGCGTCTCCACCATGCTGGAAGAAAGGGGCGTCAATGCGCTGGAATCCCGGCCTGAGCGTATCTCATAGATGCGCTGCTCGGCGTTTTCCAGCAGGAGGTCGGCGTCCGGCTCGTCCCCGGCGTCCTGTAAGATGTCCTTCGCCACCCCCATGAGCTGGCGCACCAGATACTTTTCCTGCACGATCTGGGCGTAGGCCTTGACGTTGGAGATGCTGGGCACTGTCTCGGCCAGACCAGTCAGGTAGACCTTCGCCTCGTCGGCACTGGGGAAGACACCGTCTGAAATGACGGCGTCCAGCAGGGTCACGAAGTCGATGGTCTGGTCGCTGGTAAAGAGCCGCAGCATCTCGGAGTAGATCTGCGCATTCTGGCGGGTATAGAACATCTCGGGCCGGATGATCTCCACCAGATCGGTCAGGGTCTCCGGCTTGAGCAGCACTGCGCCCAGCACGCTCTGCTCTGCCTGCATGTTATAGGGCAGGTTGATGCCCACGCTCTCGAGGTTGAGTTCGTTGTAATGTCGTTCGTTCGGCATGGCTGTTATCCTTCTGAATCGTTATCGTGTCCGTAAAGCCAAAAAGCGCCCCCTGCCGAGAGGGGGCGCAGAGAACGGCTGGATCAGGCCTGCTCCACTTCGACCTGAACTTTAAAGGAAGCGGTGACACCGACATAAAGGCGGACCTTGCCGTTGAAGACGCCCGCGTCCTTGATGTCCTTGGTCTCCAGCTCGATCTTCTTCTTGTCGATGGGCGAACCGGCCAGCTGGGCCAGAGCCTCAGCCACTTCCTTGCCGGTGACTTTGCCGTGCAGGCGGCCGGATGCGCCGCCCTTGGCCTTGATGACCACCGTCTTGCCCTCGAGCTTTGCGGCCACAGCCTGTGCAGCGGCCACATTCTCTGCCTCGTGGAAGTCTGCGGCGGCCTCCTTGCCCCGGGCGATATTCACCGCGCTGGCGTCGGCCACAGCGGCCAGCTTGCGCGGGAACAGAAAGTTGCGGGCGTAGCCGTCGGAGACCTCGTGGATCTCGTCCTTCTTGCCGATGCCCTTGACGTCCTGCTTCAGAATCACTTTCATGATAGTATCCCTCACTTCCCGCCGGGATATTCCCGGCGAAGATTTCTATGGTTAGTATACAGCAATCGGGCTGTTCCGTCAACGCTCAGGAACGAAACCTCTCCGTCACGCCTAACGGCGTGCCACCTCCCCTATCGAGGGGAGGCTTTGGCATACCGGAAAAGTTTCCCTCTTCGCCAGAGGCTCCCCTCGGTAGGGGAGCTGTCTGCGAAGCAGACT
>OHJT01000528.1_pt1 | contig 29770 bp, 26 predicted proteins | sample 1568651 | NCBI WGS metagenome assembly OHJT01 (sample SAMEA3879608, study PRJEB24766) | human gut metagenome | biome: human-associated habitat; feature: feces | place: USA | collected 1985/1987 | reverse complement strand
GAAAAGATTGATCCGGTGCGTTTCATCGGGAATTATTCTTCCGGGAAAATGGGTTTTGCGTTGGCTGAAGAATGTGCCGGACGTGGGGCTGAGGTCGTGTTGGTAACCGGTCCGGTGCAGATGCAAACACATCATTCGCGTATTCGTCGTATCGATGTGGAAAGTGCTGCCGGAATGGCAGAGGAAGCGCAACGTCATTTCCGGGAGGCCGATGCGGGAATTCTTTGTGCGGCGGTAGCTGATTTTACGCCCGAAACGATGGCGGATCATAAGATAAAACGTGAAAAAGAGGATTTGGTATTGCGTTTAAAACCGACTCAGGACATTGCCGCTACTTTGGGACAGATGAAAAACGGACGGCAGAAGCTTGTCGGTTTTGCTCTTGAAACAAATGATGAGCGGCATAATGCCCAAAGTAAATTAGAACGTAAGAATTTTGATTTTATCGTGCTTAACTCTTTGAATGATGCCGGTGCCGGATTCCGTTGCGATACCAATAAAATCAGTATTATCGATCGTCAGGGGAACACGGATTATCCGTTGAAACCGAAGACAGAGGTAGCACAAGATATTATCGACCGTTTAGTGGAGGAATTGCGATGAAGACGAGTAGGATGCGAGATAAATGGAGTGGCGTGTTGTGGAGAATGCTGGGCGTTTTTGCCACAGTGTCGTTTCCTTTGTGGCTTTCGGCTCAGGAGTTGGACTGCAAAGTGGCTGTCAACCATTCTCAAGTGCAGGGAACCAATGTGCAAGTGTTCAAAACGTTTGAAACGGCACTGACCGAGTTTATCAATGAGCGGCACTGGACGCAGGCGCAGTACGAGGTAAACGAACGTATCCGGTGTTCGATGAATTTCACAGTGAAGAGCTATGACGAAGCGGAGGGGCGTTGGGGCTGTGAACTGATTGTGCAGTCTACCCGTCCGGTCTATCAGTCGGGGTATCAATCTCCGGTATTCATGTTCAAAGACAACAACGTGGAGTTCAATTATCGCGAGTTCGATCCGTTGGAATTACGGGATAATCAGATTGACAACAACCTTACAGCCGTTATCGCCTATTATGTCTATCTGATGATCGGTCTGGACATGGATACGATGGCGCCGGAAGGTGGAACGGAGATACTTCATGCGGCAGAGAGCGTGGTGACAGCTGCGCAGACGCTCAATGAAAAAGGTTGGAAGGCATTTGATGACAGTCGTAACCGTTATGCCGTTATTAACGATTATCTGGACCCCGGTATGAGTCCGCTCCGTCAGATGATGTATGATTATCATCGCAAAGGGCTGGATGAAATGGCGACTAACGCTACTCGGGGGCGTGCTGCTATCACTGCCTCGATTGCCGGGCTGAAACAGGCGCGGGATAACAAGCCGATGTCCTCATTGCCTGTCATCTTTACGGAGATAAAGAAAGATGAACTCATCAATATCTATGGTGGAAAGTCGCCTGCTGCCCAGAATGAACGGGAAACGGTTTACCAGATTGTTTCGAATATCAATCCTTCGCAAAATACTTCGTGGGATCAGATAAAATCGAAACAGTGAGGTGCTTGAATACGGGGCATTGAAGCAGTATGATGTTGCTTTTTCCTGTATCCGGGTTGAGATTTTATAAATTGAATAATTAAAATGTAAATAGATCTATGTGTGTACACCGCCAATCGACATATCGGGCAATCGCTACATTGAGCAATTGGCACATTGATTAATCGGTGCATTGACATATTGGTTAATTGGCACATTGGCATATTGATTAATTGGCACATTATTATTATGTTACGTTCACTGTATATTCAGAATTATGCTTTGATAGAGAAGCTGGATATCCGCTTTGAAACGGGATTTTCCGTCATCACGGGCGAAACCGGTGCCGGAAAGTCTATTATACTCGGCGCCATCGGGCTGTTGTTGGGGCAACGTGCCGATGTGAAAGCCATCCGGCAAGGAGTATCGAAATGTATTATAGAGGCTCGTTTTGACATTTCCGCTTATGGAATGCAATCTTTTTTTGACGAGAATGAACTGGAATACGAAGAAGAGTGTATTCTTCGCCGAGAGGTGCAAGCCTCGGGCAAGAGCCGTGCGTTTATCAATGATACGCCTGCTTCACTGGCACAGATGAAAGAACTGGGTGAGCAGTTGGTCGATGTGCATTCACAGCATCAGAATTTGCTGTTGAACAAAGAGGGCTTTCAACTGAACGTGCTTGATATTCTGGCACATAACGAGGACATTTTAGCTGACTATCGTCGGGCCTATACCGACTGGAAACTGTTGGAAAAGGAATTGGATGAGTTGACGGTTCGTGCCGAGCAGAGCAAGGCGGACGAAGACTATATTCGTTTTCAGCTTGAGCAGCTCGAAGAAGCGCATCTCGCCGAAGGTGAGCAGGAAGAGTTGGAACAAGAGTCCGAAACCCTCAGCCATGCCGAAGAAATCAAGGCAGGGTTGTATCGGATCGGACAAGCGTTCTCTGCGGATGAAGGCGGTTTGTTGCCGGTATTGAAAGAGAGTGCCGCTATGCTTTCGTCATTGCAGAAAGTTTATCAGCCGGCTACGGAACTTGCCGGACGCATGCACAGCACTTATATTGAGTTGAAAGACATCATTGATGAAATCAGCACTCAAAGTGAAGATATAGAGTTTAATCCTGTGCGGTTGGATGAAGTGAACGGCCGTCTGAACCTGATTTATTCTTTAGAGCAAAAACATCGTGTACAAACGGTGGAAGAGTTGGTAAGGCTGACGGAAGAGTATCGTGACAGGCTTGCCACTATTACCTCCTTTGACGACCGTATTGCTGCTTTGGCCGCCCGGCGGGATACGCAATATAATAAAGTGAAAAAGCAGGCTGCCTTGCTCACCAAGGCCCGTACTGTTGCCGCCCGTGAGGTGGAAAAACAGATGGCTTCCCGGTTGGTGCCGTTGGGGATGCCCAATGTGCGTTTTCAGGTGGAGATGGGGTTACGCAAGGAACCCGGAATGCAGGGGGAAGATACAGTGAGTTTCCTTTTCTCGGCCAATAAGAACGGTGCGTTGCAGAACATCTCTTCGGTGGCTTCCGGCGGTGAAATAGCCAGAGTCATGTTGTCTGTTAAGGCCATGATAGCCGGTGCGGTAAAACTTCCCACCATTGTGTTCGATGAAATCGATACCGGTGTTTCCGGTGAAATCGCCGATCGGATGGCAGATATCATGCAAGAGATGGGAGAGCAGGAAAGGCAGGTGATCAGTATCACGCATCTGCCGCAAATTGCTGCACGCGGACGTGCGCACTATAAGGTATACAAACGTGATAATGACATGGAAACGAATAGCCATATCCGCCGTCTCACCGATGAAGAAAGGGTAGAGGAAATAGCACATATGCTGAGTGGGGCTACGCTGACGGAGGCTGCATTGGAGAATGCAAAAGCCCTGCTGAATAGTAAATTAGAACTATCAAATAGTAAATAAATAGATGATTGATAAAAGTGAAATGATTTTCGGCGTTCGTGCCGTCATAGAGGCTATACAGGCCGGTAAAGAGATTGATAAGATTCTGGTGAAGAAAGATATCCAGAGTGAATTGTCTAAGGAGTTGTTTGCCGCCTTGAAAGGTACGCTCATCCCGGTACAGCGTGTTCCGGTAGAACGTATCAACCGCATTACCCGCAAAAATCATCAGGGAGTGGTAGCGTTTATTTCCTCCGTTACTTACCAGAAGACGGAAGATCTTGTGCCTTTTCTCTTTGAGGAAGGTAAGAACCCTATCTTTGTGATGCTCGACGGTATAACCGATGTGCGTAATTTTGGTGCCATTGCCCGTACTTGCGAGTGTGCGGCGGTAGATGCCGTTATTATCCCTGCACGTGGCAGTGTGTCGGTGAATGCCGATGCAATGAAGACCTCTGCCGGAGCTTTGCATACCCTGCCGGTTTGTCGCGAACAGAGCCTGAAAAGTACTTTGCAGTACCTCAAAGACAGTGGCTTCCGTATTGTTGCCGCTACCGAAAAAGGCGATTATGACTATACGAAAGGCGACTATACAGGCCCGATGTGCATAATTATGGGAGCGGAAGATACGGGAGTGTCATACGAGAATCTTGCTCTTTGTGACGAGTGGGTGAAAATACCGATGTTGGGTAGTATCGAGTCACTCAATGTTTCGGTGGCTGCCGGTATTTTGATTTACGAAGCGGTAAAGCAACGTCATTTGGATTAGCAGGAAATCATCTGCCGGTTTTTGTTTTTTAATATTCAACTTAAATAGAAAGTGAGGCCTCTCCCCAACCCTCTCCGTGGGAGAGGGAGATAAGTTAGTTTCATAACTGATTAATAAACAATAGTATCTGTACCCCCTCTCCTGCGGAGAGGGTTGGGGAGAGGCTTTAAAAACAATAAAATTATGAAGAAATTCTTATTATTACCTTTTATATTTGTCTGCCTGTCGGTACAATGGAGTATGGCACAGGCGCCTAAATGGGTGGAGAAAGCCAAACGTGCCGTGTTCTCGGTGGTTATTTATGATAAAAATGATAAGATTCTGAATACCGGAAACGGCTTTTTTGTAACCGAAGACGGGGTGGCGTTGTCTGATTATTCCTTGTTCAAGGGAGCGGAACGTGCCGTTATTATTAATTCGGAAGGAAAGCAAATGCCGGTGGATGCCGTTTTGGGAGCGAATGATATGTACGATGTCATCAAGTTCCGGGTAGCTATCACGGAAAAGAAAGTGCCTGCCCTTACAGTAGCTACTGTGGCACCGGCTGTCGGTGCAGAGGCTTACCTGTTGCCTTATTCCACTCAGAAAGACCGCACATGCACACAAGGAAAGGTAAAGAAGGTGACAAAAATAGAAGATAATTACAGTTATTATACGCTCGACATGCGTCTGAAAGATAAAATGGTGAGTTGCCCGGTGGCTGATGCCAACGGACAAGTATTCGGGCTTGCGCAAAAAGCGTCCGGACAGGATACTGCCAGTATCTGTTATGCAGCCGGTGCCGCTTTCGCTATGTCGCAAGGCATCAGCGCATTGTCGCTCGGCGATATTACACTGCGGAACATTGGTATAAAGAAAGGATTACCCGATACGGAGGAGCAGGCGCTTGTATATTTGTATGTGGCTTCTTCGCAGGTAAGTCAGGAAGAATATGTGTCGTTGCTTGATGATTTTGTGAAACAATTCCCGAATAGCCCGGACGGATACCTTCGTCGTGCTTCGACGTTTGTTTTTGGCGGTAAAGAGGATGCGGATTTCGATAAAGCGGCGGCGGATATGGAACGGGCTCTGAAAGTGGCCAAGAAGAAAGATGATGTGTATTATAACATATCCAAGCAGATTTATAATTATCAGTTGGGTAAACCTGAAAAGACCTATAAAGACTGGACATATGAGAAAGCCCTGGACTATGTGCACAGTGCTTTGGCTATCGATTCATTGCCTGTATATGTGCAGTTGGAAGGCGATATTCTATTTGCAAAACAGGATTATCCTGCCGCACTTGCCTGTTATGGAAAGGTGAACCGCAGTAATCTGGCATCGCCTGCCACTTTCTTTAATGCTGCCAAGACGATGGAAATGATGGATGCCGATCCGAAGGAAATTGTCATAATGATGGACAGTTGCATTGCCCGTTGCCCGCAGCCGGTTGCCGTAGCGGATGCCCCTTACGTGTTGGAGCGTGCACAGATGAACATGAATGCAGAGCAATACCGGGCTGCCATGCTCGATTATGATACTTATTTTAATGCCGTGAGCGGGCAGGTGAACGATGTGTTCTATTATTATCGTGAACAGGCGGCTATTAAAGCGCGCCAATACCAACGTGCCCTTGATGATATAGCCAAAGCCATCGAACTTAACCCGAAAGAGTTGACTTATCGTGCGGAACAAGCGGTGGTAAATCTTCGTGTGGGCCGTTATGAAGAAGCGTTAAAAGCTTTGGATGAGGCTTTGGCAGTCGATCCGAAGTATGCCGAAGCCTATCGCATCATGGGTATTTGCCAGATACAAATGAAAAAGCAGGAAGAGGCATGTGCCAGTTTTGCAAAAGCCAAGGAATTGGGAGATACCAATGTGGATGAGCTGATCAAGAAACATTGCAAATAAAATATAGATAGATCGTAATAAAAAAGGGAAACCCCTGTCCTCGCAGTAGGATAGGGGTTTCTTTTTGGAGATTTTCATAAAAACACTCTCTCTCTCATCTCCTTTTCAGTCAAGTTTAGGTTTCGGTTTTATCAAAGTTAGTTTAGGTAATCTCTTGTATAACTATATAGTAAATGCAGCTTTTCAAAGAATACTGCACGGACATCCACTTTTTTTCTTATAATTTTTATCAAAATCTTTTTTTTCTTACCTTCGGAGCGGAAAATGATAAGAGTACGAGACCTCTCCCTAACCCTCTCCGTGGGAGAGGGGACTAAGTTGGTTTTATAACTGATTGATAATCATGAGTGTCTATTCCCTTCTCCTATGGAGAGGATTGGGGAGAGGCTATAAAAATTAGGAAATACAATGAAAAAGGTAATTTGCAGTGAGAAAGCTCCGGGAGCTATCGGTCCTTACAGCCAGGCTATCGAAGCGAACGGTATGGTATTTGTATCGGGACAGCTCCCCATTGATGCAGCCACAGGAATAATGCCCGAAGGGGTAGAAGCACAGGCCCGTCAGTCTCTGGAAAATATCAGGCATATTCTTGAAGCAGCCGGATTGACAATGGCCGACATCGTCAAAACGACTGTCTTCCTTCAGGATATGTCTTTGTTTGCAGGGATGAACGGCGTATATTCCACTTATTTCAACGGTGCTTTCCCGGCTCGTTCGGCTGTGGCGGTGAAGGCTTTGCCCAAAGATGCTTTAGTCGAGATCGAGTGCATTGCGGTTCGCTAACAGATCGGCTACAATGAAACTACTGCCTCCTACAAAGATAAAATCTTTTGGGAGGCTTTTTTCTTGGGCGGCGCGTACGGCTTCGGTTACTGTGGGATAAGTATTGCCATGCAGTCCGAATTCACGGGCGGTTCTTTTTAACTCCTCTTCCGGCAATGCCCGTTTCACGCTGGCTTTTGTGAAATAATACATCGCATCTTGTGGCAGCAGGTTCAGTACGCCACGGATATCTTTATCGTTCACTATCCCTATTACAATGTGAAGATGGTCGTATACGATTGATTTTATCTGTTGGGTGATGTAAGTAATTCCACCTGTGTTGTGTCCTGTGTCACAGATAAGCAGTGGGTGGTCACTTAGCTTTTGCCAACGTCCCATAAGTCCGGTCAGTTCGTTGACGCGGGCAAAGCCGTGGCGGATATTTTCTTCTTTGATGGCATACTCCAACGCTATTAGCTGTGACAGGGCATGAAGTATCGTATTGGTGTTTTTTATTTGGTAATACCCTCCCAATTCTCCTTGCAGGCAGCCATATTCACGGGTTTCATATAGTAGTCCGTTATCGCTGTTTTCTGCTTTTAAAATCCGGTTATCGTCTTCTGCAAAAACAATGGGTGCGTGCATTTCTTCTGCTTTTCCTGCAAATACCGGTCGGGTCTCTTCTGTAGCCTCTCCGATGACAACAGGGGTTCCTTTTTTGATGATTCCGGCTTTTTCTCCTGCTATCTCGGCTAATGTGTTTCCTAAAAATTGCGTGTGGTCAAGACTGATGTTGGTTATGACGCATAGATCGGGGGTGATGATGTTGGTACAATCGAGACGTCCCCCCAACCCGACTTCAATGAGTGCTACATCCACTTTTTCATCGGCAAAGTAGCGGAAAGCCATGGCGGTGGTCAGTTCAAAGAAAGAAGGATGCAACGGTTCGAAAAAGCTCCGGTGCTTTTCTACAAAATCTACAACATACGTTTCCGGCATCATTTCTCCGTTGATCCGGATACGTTCGCGGAAATCAACCAGATGTGGAGATGTATAAAGTCCTACCCGGTAACCGGCTTCTTGCAGGATGGCTGCCAAGGTATGCGAACAGGAACCTTTTCCATTGGTGCCTCCCACATGTATCGTACGGTATTTCCGGTGGGGGTGTTCGAAGTATTCATCCAATGCTCTCGTGTTTGCTAATCCTTCTTTATATGCTCCGCTTCCGATTTGCTGGAACATGGGGACACTCTCATATAAGTACTTTAAAGTGTTCTGATAGTCCATCTTTTATAATATTTAACTGGCAAGAAATCTCTTTTGCCCTTTTATTTCTTATCTTAGGTGCGTCAATCTTTCATCGTAGTGACCGATTGCTTTACCGGATTGCAAATATCAACATTTTAAATCTAACGAAGAGTATGGGAACAAAGAAAAATTTTGTGCTTGACACAAATGTTATCCTTCACGACTACAATTGCTTGAAGAATTTCCAAGAGAATGATATTTATCTCCCCATTGTTGTGCTCGAAGAACTGGATAAGTTCAAGAAGGGAAATGAACAGATCAACTACAACGCCCGTGAGTTTGTCAGAGAGCTCGATCTGATCACCGATGACAATCTTTTTACCAGCGGTGCTTCGCTGGGTGAGGGGTTAGGGCGTTTGTTCGTTATAACGGGTGAGGTCGATTCTCCGGTAGTGCGTGATTCGTTTCCTTCGCGCAAGCCAGATCATCAGATTCTTGCCGTTGCCGATTATCTGGCGCGGAAACATGCCGATATGAAGACAATTCTGGTGACCAAAGATGTCAATTTGCGTATGAAGGCCCGCTCTATTGGGGTGGTTTGCGAAGATTATATTACCGATAAGGTAATTAACATCGATATTTTTGAGAAGTCCAACGAAATTTTTGAAGGCATCGATCCGGCACTGATCGACCGGATTTATTCTGCCCGTGAAGGTTTGGATATCAGCGAATTCGATTTTAAGAATGTTATTCATCCTAACGAATGTTTCATTTTGAAGAGTGACCGTAGCAGTGTGCTTGCCCGGTATAATCCTTTTACGCATACGGTTTGCCGGGTGAATAAGACGAAAAACTATGGAATCGAACCCCGTAATGCCGAACAGAGTTTTGCTTTCGAAATTCTGAATGATCCTAATGTGAAACTGGTGGCCTTGACCGGTAAAGCCGGTACGGGTAAAACCTTACTGGCATTGGCGGCTGCTTTGGGCAACTTGACCGATTATAAACAAATTTTGTTGGCACGTCCCATTGTCGCACTTTCAAACAAGGATTTAGGTTTTCTTCCGGGTGATGCCAAGGAGAAGGTGGCACCCTATATGCAACCTTTGTTTGATAACTTAAATGTTATTAAGCGGCAGTTTGCGGCCAATTCCACCGAAGTAAAGCGTCTGGAAGATATGCAAAAAAGTGAACAGTTGGTTATTGAAGCGCTCGCTTTCATACGCGGACGCAGTTTAAGCGAAACTTATTGTATCATCGACGAAGCCCAGAACCTGACTCCTCATGAAATAAAAACCATTATCACACGTGCGGGTGAAGGTACTAAGATGGTATTTACCGGAGATATTCAGCAGATCGACCAGCCCTATCTGGATAGCCAGTCCAATGGATTGGTTTATATGATCGACCGTATGAAAGAACAGAACCTTTTTGCACATGTAAATCTTGTGAAAGGTGAACGCAGTCAGTTAAGTGAATTAGCCAGCAATTTGATGTAATATTTGCTTGATATGCCAATGTTTAGAAAAGACATGGTAAACGTATGGTAATCTGATGGTTTCGATACGTTTATCATGTCTTTTCCTGTTTTGCATAATATTCATAAAATCAAAAGTTTTTTTATTATTTTGTTAAATAAAGCGGTGATTACTCAAAAAAATGTATCTTTGCATCGCCTAAAAAAACAAAAAAACTGTAGAACGGATGAAATCGAAATTTTTTCAACGGTATCTTTCTTCGAAGGTACTGCCTATTTGGACTATTTTGTTAATTGATGTTTTTATCATTGTAGTTTCATGTATGTTGTCCTATGCACTTCGTTATGATTTTCGTAGCATTTTTCTGGACTCTTCTACGATTGATAGAACCATTCTTTGGACAGTGATTATTAACTTGGTGTTCTTCCGGGTATTCCGTACGTACTCCAACGTACTCCGCTTCTCTTCCTTTGTGGATATTATGCGGATCTTCGTATCTCTCACAGTGTCATACGGTCTGTTGACACTTGTAAGCGTGATTTTAGAAGCATTCATGGGTGTCAGGGTAGCACCGGTGAGTGTGTTGTTTATGGCTTATATCATAAATTTTGCTTTGATGTCTTGTTCACGCATTGTTGTGAAGATGCTTTTCGAAGTTTTAAATTTTGATGGCAGCAAAACTACGAATGTTTTTATTTATGGTGCAAAAGAAGCAGGTGTCAACATTGCAAAATCATTGCGTGTGAATTTGCGTAACCATTATCGTTTGCGTGGTTTTATTGCTGACGAACCCGAATTGATTGACAAAATTATGATGGGGGTAAAGGTGTATCCCAATGATGATACATTAATTGAAAAACTGGATGATCGTGATGTACATACCATTATCATTTCTCCGGTCAAGATGGATCAACTGAGGAAAACGGATATGGCAGATCTCCTGTTGGCCCATAATGTGAAGTTGCTTACCGCCCCTCCCTTGAGTGAATGGGGAGGACAGCCTTTGAACCGTACTCAACTGAAAGAAATTCAGATTGAAGATCTCTTACAGCGTGAGCCGATTGAGGTGGATATTCATAAGATCGCCTCTCATCTGGAAGGAAAAAGGGTGATGATTACCGGCGCTGCCGGCTCTATCGGTAGTGAAATCATGCGTCAGGTTGCTTCATTCAATCCTTATAAGTTGATTTTGGTAGACCAGGCAGAAACACCTCTTCACGACATCCGTTTGGAACTGCAGGATCGCTGGAGAGATATCGATGCGGAAACCATTGTAGCCGATATTTCTAATCAAACCCGTATTGAAGCGATATTCCGTGAATTCAGACCGCAATATATATTCCATGCAGCTGCCTACAAACATGTACCGATGATGGAAGATAACGTATCTGAATCTATACAGGTGAATGTGGCTGGTACGCGTATTTTGGCAGATTTGGCAGTAAAGTATGGTGCTGAGAAGTTTGTGATGATCTCTACAGATAAGGCAGTTAATCCTACGAATGTGATGGGATGTTCTAAGCGCATTTGTGAAATCTATGTACAGTCTTTGGCTAAGAAATTGCAGAAAAAAGGAGAAAGTACGGTGCAGTTCATCACTACCCGTTTTGGAAATGTGTTGGGATCCAATGGTTCTGTCATTCCCCGTTTCCGCGATCAGATTCAGCATGGAGGTCCTGTGACGGTAACTCATCCGGAGATTATCCGTTATTTTATGACCATTCCGGAGGCTTGTCGTCTGGTGCTCGAAGCCGGTAGTATGGGGAATGGCGGTGAAATCTATATCTTTGATATGGGTAAGCCGGTCAAGATTGTCGACCTTGCCAAGCGTATGATCAGCCTTTCCGGACGTACCGACGTGAAGATAGAGTTTACCGGTTTGCGTCATGGAGAGAAATTGTATGAAGAACTGCTGAATGTGAAAGAGCTGACTAAGCCTACTTATCACGAAAAGATTATGATCGCTACCGTTCGTGAATATGATTATGATGAAGTAAAAGAACGTATTGAGAATCTTGTTCAGTTGAGTTATACATACGACCAGATGAAGATTGTAGCAGCGATGAAAGATATCGTTCCGGAATTTGTAAGTAAGAATTCTTGCTTTGAAGCGTTGGATAAGAAGGACTGATTTTAGATAGATTATCGATAATAAAGAAAATCAGGTATCGACCTCCTATGTCATTCGCATAGCGTCGGTACCTGATTTTTATTAGGACTTTAGAATCTGTTTGTTTGGGCTTTTGAGAAATAAAAGAGAAAAGAGTTGACAACCAGAACCGGACCTAAAGTTTTTTTATTTGCTGCTAAAGTATTTCAAGAATTGAGTACGTTCCCACATATTGATACCTTGCACATCTTTTGCATTCAGTTTTCCTTTGAATTGCGCGATGTTTTTAAAGCCTTTACCTTCCATCCATGTTTGGAGGAAACGGGTCATTTCTCCGATATACATATTGGTATTCTGATAGATTGCACTACAAACCTCGACAGCCGATGCTCCTGCCAGAATTGCTTTTACAACAGCTTCCGGTTTGTGTATGCCGCCTGACGCCGCATAATCGATTTTATCTACCATTGCCGAAGCAATGCCGATCCAACGAAGCGTCTTAGACAAGTCAGAAGCATTACTGAATACATTACCGGAAATATGCTCCATCTTTTCGATATCGATATCCGGTTGGTAGAAACGGTTGAACAATACGACTGCCGCTGCACCGTTGGCGTAAAGTTGATCGATAAGGGTTACCGGATTGGTCAGATTGTCGCCCAACTTCATGATGACAGGAAGCTTTACCACTCGCTTGATGTGGCTTAAAATATCGATATGACGTTGCTCGAACGATCCGTACTTATATTGAACGTCTGACTGGAGTGCCAGTATGTTGATTTCCAATGCATCAGCGCCGGCTTCTTCTATCTGTTTTGCGAAATCTATCCATTCCGAATCCGTATAGCAGTTGATGCTTGCGATGATGGGAATATCACAAACCTTTTTACTCTCTTTGATCAGCTCCAGATATTCGGAAAGTTTTTGTTCCCGGATATATTCGGCCAGATAATCATTTCCTTCCGAATAGGTAGGATCTTTCAACTGGTCGGCTTCTATGAATATTTGCTCTTCAAAAAGTGATTTCAGTACAATGGCTCCGGCACCGGCTTCGGCCAACTTTTTGTTCTTTCCGGCACTGTTTGTTAGGCCTGAACTGCTAATGATGATGGGATTCTTTAGTTGAAGCCCTGCAAAAGTAGTTTTTAAATCGGTCATGATATATAATTTTTTTATAATGAATGATATACTAATAATTTCTTTCTCCGAAAATCTTGCTTCCTACCCGTACTAATGTACTCCCTTCGGCAATAGCCTGATGATAGTCGTGCGACATCCCCATAGATAGTTCACAGAAGTTGTCCGATTCCGGAAAATAAGTTTCTTTCAATTCTTTAAATAGCTTATTTAAAGAACAAAATTCCCTGTCTATTTGTTCAGTATCATCGGTGTTGCTGGCCATGCCCATAAGTCCGCATATCTGTACATTGTCCAAGTGTTTCCACTCTCCGGCAGCCAACATTTCTCTACATTCTTCAGCACTGAAGCCGAATTTTGTCTCCTCTTGTGCAATGTGCAACTGTATCAGGCATTTAATGACTCTGTTTACTTTAGCAGCCTGTTTGTTGACTTCTGTAAGTAATTTGTATGAATCGATTCCGTGAATCATAGCTACATAAGGAACCATATACTTTATTTTGTTCGTCTGCAAATGTCCGATGAAATGCCATTCGATGTCTTTAGGAAGACTCTCATATTTGGTTGTCATTTCCTGTACTTTGCTTTCTCCAAAAATACGCTGTCCCGCGCTGTAAGCTTCTTCTATCGCCTCATTGGGATGGAATTTCGAAACAGCAACCAGACGGACTCCCGCAGGCAGTTCGACCAGTACTTGCTTTAAATTCTCCGCAATATTCATGTATTTAGTGATAAGTGATTAATGATAAATGATAAGCTCATTAGTAATAAGAAGCAATCAGTGATCAGTGGATTGGTGACAAGTGATAAATTTTATGCCTATACAGCGTAACTACTAATCACTTGTCGCTAATCCGCTAATCACTAAATCAGACTTCCGGTTTATCATTGGGCCCTGCGCTATATGGATATACATCCATGAGCGGAGTTTCAGACACCATTCCGATTTGATAATCGGCCATTGTACCTTTCATGCCTTCATCCAGTTTTTTTACGGCGTCACGCAGATCGGCGGCTTGCACCAATACTTGTGTGGATGTCTTCTTTTCCGCACCGCTTTTTTCGTCCAGTGTGATAAAGATAAGTTTACATTTAAACCAACGGTCTGCTGATTCCTCTTCACTGGGAAACAGCTCGCTGTAATTGGCACGTTTGATGTCCGAAACGGTGAATTCTCCTGTGATGAATGGAGTCATTTCCTCAATAATACGTGCTTCTGCTTCTGTAAAGCTGAGTGCATCTACCAGATAAGGTTCGGTAACTTTTTTATTCATTCCGTTTTCCATTAGTTTTTCATAACGGATTTTGCACTCAAACCATGTATGCATTGCCATATTCTTCTGCTTTTTATTTAGTTAATTATATTGTTATCTGCCGTTTTGTTCTTTCTACGCAGTAAACGGCCTACAAAGATAATTTAAAAAACATCTTTCTGCATTTAGAGTCTGTTTAAATTTTCCTCAAAAAGTTATTTTCAGTTTGTTTTGAATTTATTTCCGGTCTGTTTCCTTGTTTTCATTGACACTGTGTAGCGTCTCTTTGAATTATTTCATGGAGGTATAGTCGGCAGATTACTCACTGTTTTCCAATACGCATCTCACTGAATAGCCGCAAAAATCAGAATGGTTTGCTTCTGCCGTTTGATCACTGTCATATCTTAATAGGATGCTTTTCTCGGCTAATGTTTTCTGATCATTTCCCATATTCCAATATATTGCATATTCTCCGGCGAATGCGTAGATGCTGGAGTCTGCTCCTTTCTCTTTGGTGAAAATGCCTGTAGGAATAGCATTGAACTCTGTCAGATCAGATGCCGTATACTCCGATTTCTTCCATAATTTGTGACCTTTTAGAACGCTTCCGTCTTCTTTAATATATGATTTTAGTAATTGCCAGACTTTGTTATCCGCTATTTTCCATCCTTTGGGTGCGAGTTTACCACTGGTGACTGCTGCTTTATTATAGAATAAATAAGTCTTTTCCTTAAAATATCCGGCGGAACTTTTAGAATAATTGGATGTTGTTTTTGCAGTTATCTTTTGGTTATCATTATAGAATACTGTTTTAAGATTTTCTCTCATCCAGTACTGTGTACCGATTTTGACAATAGGATATATGCAGGTTTCATCTTTTCTTATATCGGTTAGTACCTTTTTTCTGATGGATAACAGGAGTGGTTCGGCGGGTTTGGAAAACTCGATCGATAAATCCGATGCAATGTAGAAAGAAAGGATAGGAGCAAGGTTACCGGGTACGTAGTTCAGTGTATTTGTTTTTTTATCCCATATGGCCTTTCCACCATGTATTTTTCTGTCATCGTTTATAATTTGTAGGACAATTCCCTTTAGCCAGTCGTTTACCCCGTCTTTTGCAGGATAGATTACGACTGCTTGCGCCTGTATTTCCGGTGATGACAGATACTCTCTGCATACCTCTGCTACTATCTTTCCTTCAGAAATGATACTGTATACAGAGCTTTGTTCGAAATCGAAATCACTGATGAGAATACCCGTTTTTTCTTCTTTTTCCGTTGGAGTAATTTCGCTCTTGTTTCCTTCCTTCCAGTCGTTAATCTCTGCTGTGATTCCATTGATCCCTAATACCGGATCATATCGTAATGTAAGTTCACAGGCAGTTCCGCTTTCCAGTTCATAGTTTTCCTTGAGTCGGCATTCATATTTTTTAGAATCTATGGATAATGTAAGAATTTCATTTCCGGCCGGTATCGTTTGTGGAATCAATATGCTTTTTTTTCCGGTCAATGTATTATTGTCAATATTCCATTCTCCGTTTGGAATAACATTTTGCAGTTGACCGAGTGAGGAGATTTCGTTTTTGTCAAAGTCGTAAGTCGCTTGTGTGAAAACTTGATTTATACGAATGACAGGATTACTCTTTTTTAGAATATTAATGTCGTATCCATTTGTCGGTTTGATTCTGATTGTAAGTTGGCATAATCGATGTGTATGGTGCAGTTCGATATTTTTCTTAACGGCAGATATGTTATTGGCCTGTGCCGTCATAAAGTCAGAGCGATTATAATTAGTCGCCGAGTTTTGATCTGTTCGGATGGATATATTTATTTTCTGCTCTCCTGCTGTGATACCTGTTTGCTGGTAAGGGTAGTAACTGATAAAATCACATTTGTTCTTTTCTGCCGGATAATAAACTTCTTCCTCCGTAACAAAACCGGAAGCTTTACATTTGAATTGTCTGTTTTCTATATAGCGTTCTTTATCCAAGGTTGTAGGCGATATCAGCACATACAATCCGATGGCATCGTCACAATCCTTTCGGTAGATCTGGCTATGGAGTGTTTTCGCACTGATCTTGATGGGGATATTACCGGGAATAACAGTGTCTGTTTTTTCATCCTCTTCTTCTCCGATACTATTGACACACGACCAGATACAGAAAACGCTCCCTATCAGAATCCATATGCTTACTATTATTGGTAGATGATTTCTCATACAATTATCCAAAAGTGTTTTTTATACAGCTCTTTTTATACTTATGCTACTCTTTTATACAGCGTATAGAGTAAGCGCAGTAATCGGTATTAAAAACTTTTCCGACCTCTTTTAGTTTATTGCTTAGAGCGATACTTGTCTCATACGGTGTTGTTTGATTGTCTTTTATGGTCCAATATGCAGCATATCTTTGAGAGTAACCGTAAATGATTGCTTTTTCTCCATCTTTTGAATAAATTCCTACCGGCTTTCCGTTGAATCCTGTTTTATTATTAGCTTGAGGTGTTCCTTCATTTGAGGTCCATATACCTGTTTTCAAGGTTGCTGCATCGTCTTTCAAATAAGTTTTCAGTATATTCCATTCTGTGATATCCGGTATTTTCCATCCTTGCGGGGCGATTTTCCCAGTGGCGATGACTGCTTGATTATAAAAGCGGTTAGAATTTTGCAAGTAATAGCCGGCTGTTGTCTTATTTAAATAGACTGTGTTGTTAGTGATGGCAGTTCCATCATTGTATTTAGTTGTATTCAGGTTTTCCTGCATCCAGTATTGTGTTCCTATTTTCACTATGGGACAGGTAATTGTTTCAGAACCTCTGATATCTGTCAATACGTTTTCTGCTGCTAAAACCGGTTGTATGTTTTCACTCTTTTCAAAGATGACATTTCCATCTGTATCCGCATAAATTTCCTCGATTGGTGTTTGATCTCCAGGTATATACACCATTGAATTATTGACTTTATCCCAAGTAACGCTTCCCCCGTGCAGACTTTTGTTTTCACCTACTATCTGCAAAACAGTTCCCCTCTCATCATTATCTGCCGGATATAGAACAATTGCCTGTGCATTGATATCCTCATTTAGCAGATATTCTTTACAAATTTTTCCAATTACGGCGTTTGTAGAAGTTACAAGGTGGTATATCCCTGTTTTTTCAAAATTCAGTCCGGAGATACTTATCGAGTTGTTATTTTCTTTTTCTTCAAGAGTGGCGTCGCTACTGCCTCCTTGTTTCCATTCGCTTATGGATGAGCTGATTTTGCCAATTCCTACTCTTGAGTCATATATTAACAGGAGTTCGCAACTGGTTTCGCTTTCCAATGTTAAATCTTCCGGTAAAATGGCAGAGTAAATTTTGTTTTTGGTACGTAGCGTCAGTTCACATCCAGTAGTAAGTTGCGGAATAAGAATTGCCTTTTTTCCTGTGAGTTGGTGGTTCTCTTCATCTGCTTCCCATTGTCCGTTAGGAATAATGTTTTGAGGATTGTTGAGTGAACTGAATAATTCAGTATCTATATTATAAATAGCTTTTGTGTTAAGATTACTGATGGATATGGTTGCGTTTTCTTGTAAATCTTTTATGTCTTCTTCTTTGTTAAGTTGTAAAATGATGTTTAGTTGGGAAAGTTTATGGTTATGCTTTAAATTTACTGCTTTCATACTCGGAGATATTCCCTGTATTTTAGCTACCATGAAGTCTGAATGGCTATAATCGGTAGCTGTGCTTTGATTTGCATTAACACTGATTTGTATATCGTTACTATGTTGGGAAACCCCTTCTTCTTGGTAAGGATAATAGCTTATGAAATCACATTTACCGTCTCCTTTCGGATAGTATATCTCTTCGTCCGGCATAAATCCTGCCGATGAATAAACAAACCGCATATTATCTATATGTCTTACTCCACCTATCGTTTCCGGTTGTGCCAATACGTAGAGACCGATTGCATCGTTTTCGTCAAATGCGTTGTTAGTGGTACGTGTATGGACCTGAGTCTCAACCTGTAAAATTTGAGCAGATATTGCAATAGGGATATCTTTATAGGTAGGCGAGTGAGGTGTCTCTGAAGATTCTTCTAACGGCTGAATACTGTTGATACAGGAAAAACATAAAAAAGGAATTACTACCGCCAGACTGTGTCTGACAGCGTTTTTGTTTGTGCATTTCATGATATTATTAGTTTTAATTTTTGGTAAAATTAATATAACACATTTGAATGCACAAACTTTTATTTATTTAGTTTTCAAAGTTTTTTATAATGTGCTATCTTGTAGTTGTTTAAAATGAAAAATAATTTTATTTTTTATTTGAGTTTTATTGTGTATGCAAGTTTGATTATTTTCATCTTATTTCTGTTATTTCACTTTCCACTCCTCGATATTTCTTGTTTTCGCGCTGAAATTTACTCCGATTTTGAAGAGTTTCCGTGAATCTTTTATAAATGGCAAGGCATATTGTTTTTCTTCAATCTGCTGTAGTGCTTCATTGGCTGTTCCTTCCAGTTTGAATTCCATGATATAAATGAAGCGATCAGTTTGCAGCATTAGGTCGATACGTCCTTCTGCGGTATGATATTCCGCTTTTACGTAGAAACCTATTAACTTGAATACAATGAAAAGTACATTCTGATAATGTAATTCCAAATCGCGTACGAGTTCGTATGGAGTATCTGCGAAGAAGCTTTGCAAACGGCGGAAAAAAGCATTGTAATCTCCCTGCTCTATTTCGTGTACAAACTTCATGATCTGGAAAGGAGATTCTATCTTATCCACATTGGCATAAAAGGGGAGGAGGTATTCCATAAATCCTTCTTCTACTTCTTTATTCGGGAATCCTAATCGATAAACACGAAAACGTGGATCGTATCCTTTTATCGTCAGATATCCGCTTTGATAAATGACTGGTATCGGATTGGTGGAACTGGAGTCTATACTGTTCAGTACATCGGCACTGGTTTCTTCATGTGCCATCCGGTACAGGTCGTAATGATGGCGTTTCAGCAGCTCCACCAGATAGGAAGGGGTTCCCGTTTCGAACCAGTAACTGCCGAATTTCATTTTGGCAAAAGTATTGAGCAGGCTGAAGGGATTGTATATTCCTATTGTGTTCTCCGAGAAATGATAACCATCATAGCGTGTTTTCAGTTCCCTGCACACTTCGTCATAGGTCATGTTCTGGCTTCGGCCCAGTTTGTTCAGCTCTTCCTCAAAGCAGGCATGTATTTCCTGTTCTGTTATTCCGCATATCTCGATATATCGGTCATCCATCGAAATATCGTCCAGATTATTCAAATCACTGAATACGCTCACTTTACCAAATTTGGTTACTCCTGTCAGCAAGGCGAAACGGATATACTTATCCATACTTTTCATAACCCCGTAGAATGCTTTCAGCGTTTCCCGATATTCTTTTTGCAAGTCTTCGTTACCTATGGCTTGCAGCATGGGTTTGTCGTATTCATCTATCAGGATCACTACACGCTGTCCTGTCTTTTCGTATGCCAGACGGATGAGGGTGAAGAATCGGTCATCGATGCTGCGGTCGGCATCCGATGAACCATATTCGGCTTCATAAATCAGTAGTTGGCGGTCTATCAGGCGGATCAGATCATCCGTAGTATCAAATTTCTTTGCATTCAGATCCAGATGCAGAACCGGATATTTCGTCCATTTCTCTTCTGATTTTTCTATATCCAATCCTTCGAACAACTCTTTTTTACCTTCGAAGTAGGCTTCAAGAGTAGACAGCAAAAGGCTTTTCCCGAATCGGCGGGGACGACTCAAAAAGTAATAACTTCCTGTGTTAGCAAGTTTATAGATCCATTTTGTTTTATCTATATAGTCATATCCGCCTAAGCGTAATTTTTCAAAATTCTGTATACCAATCGGATAAAGCTTTCCCATTCTATCTTATCTTTTTATCTATTACAAAGAAACACAATTATTTGTTTATCACCAAGTCTTTATTTGATTTATTGTACGTAAGTACAGATACATATCATCGATCATACATATCACCTATAAATAAAAAAATCCCCTTTCCATTGGTCACGCCAGACCGGAAAGGGGAAACACAAACAAACAATAATATTAGAAAGTTGATATGATTCACATCAGATCAACCTCTGATTTCCCTTTCGGGAAAATATAGCACTTTTTATTGTATCATAATGCTATATGCCTATAAAAAAACTGTTTCGTTATTATTATTGTTGAAGTTTGTTTAGCAACTGCTTTGATTTTTATTCTTTAATTTCACTCCATGGATACGGGTAATTTTCCAGATTCATTAAGGTATCTGCTATTTCCTGTTCTTCATCGCTTAGTTTTCTTTCTCCCCAACTATCTATGATAGAATGAGCTTCCATGGCCAGTTCCTCATCGTAAACTTCACCATAACAATATGTCAGAAGTTGACATTTCAGTAGAGAGGGGGATATTTTATCCAATATCTTTCCTGCACGGTCCAGAACCGCCTGTTTCCGGTTTTCAATTTCGCTTTGACTGTACATCACGGCATTATATCCCATTAATAAAGCAAGGCAGAGTAGCGCTTCCTCTTCATTTGTTGAGGCTTTGGCCGTAAATAAGGCATTCGCTTTTTGTGTTACTTCTTTATTCAGTTTAGCAAGAGAGTCCGCATATATGGGCGTATCATCTGTTCCTAAATATAATAATTGGTGAGCTAAATGTTTCAGCTCTTGGATTTGATCGATTAGCATAATGATTATAGAATTAGTGGTTGGTAATAAAAGTGATTTTCGTTTTCTGTTTTTTTGAATAAGTTCTCTATTTCTTCATTGTCATGCAGATTGAAGCATTCGCTGTATCGCATTATCTTTGTATCTTCCATTCCCGAAAAGATATAGGTATATAGATTTCTTCTTATTAACATTCTACTATAATTCAGGGCTTCATCGCCATTATATCCGAAGAAAGAGTACAAATTCATCATCAGCCTGCATCCTTTTTCTTTGAGCTTTACGAACTCTTCTGTTCCCCAGTAAATGGTTCGTTCCGGTTGCATGATTACGGGAGTGTATCCGGCAGCCAAAGCGGTGTCCAGCATTTCCCATGTTTTACTGTTGTTTCTTAGCGGGTGAACATCAACGAGCAATTCTTTTTCGTTGCTGATCGTTAATAGCTTCTCATGCGTCAATTTTTCTTCAAAGAGACTATCCAGACGGTATCTGGCAGCAAGTTTCAGTTTGATATTTCCTTTGTATCCGGCTTGAAAGTTTTGGAATATCTTTTTCAGATTTTCTGTAGTATTGTTTGGATTCTCTTGTCTCACAGGTGGGACACATATCACCTGCTTCATTCCTTTATTTTCCAGATATTCCAGTAATTCCATAGCTTTTTGGGTGGGCAACGCCCAGACATCGGTTTCCGGTAATATATAAGGTTGAAAGTCTGTATAGTTCATCATCATATTGTAGAATTAAATATATCCCATTATTTGATAGACCCGGTCACCTATCCATTCATTCATCAGTTCCTGCCATTCGATAGCCGCTTCCCATTGCGGGTAAAATGTTCTGTGATTGATGATTTTAGGAGTATCATACGTATTTACCGGAAAATAATCCGGATGAATACCGGTTTTCTTGAAGCAGGCCAAGCTACGTTTCATATGCGTAGCCGAAGTGATCAGCAAGCATTCCTCGCCTTTAATGTTTTCTTTTTTCAGTATTTCTGCTGTAAAGAGTGCGTTTTGCCAGGTGTTTAGCGCTTGCTTTTCCAGAATGAATACTTTTTGGGGTATTCCCATTTCTTCCATGTATTGCAGGAAGAGCTTTTCCGTCGAAGTTCCGTCCGGTTGTACGATCGATGTCCCGTCACCCGTTATCAAAATCTTCTCTATGGTTCCGTTTCTCCAGAGTCTTACAGCTTCCCAAAGCCTGTCTGCCCGGTCTTGTTCATATCTCATCTGCCCGGTTTCCCTGTTCATAGAGGCAAATCCTCTCATCACGATGGCAAGTTTATATCTCTTTTCCGGTGCGACTGCTATTGCGCTGTATTTTTTTACAGTTAGAAACTTTACATAATCCGCCAATGCCTTGTTGGTGAAAATTATAAATATGGCGATACTGCTGACCAGGAATATCCTTTTCCAATGTTTTTTTTTGCACAGGCAAAAACTGATCAACAGGAGGAATATCCAACTGATAGGGGAGATGAGAAAAAAGTTTAGGAATTTGGAAAGTTCAAAGAACATAATTTTATTTTTAGATATAACCTTTGGTTTGGTAAACGATGCTACCACCCCATTCGTGTAGTAGCTCTTTCCATTTCGTTAGCACCTTTATATCCGGCTTCCACCAATTATCAGATATCGTAAGAGGACTTCTTGCATCTACGGAAAAATAATCCATGTTGAGCCCTTGTTTGGAGAAACATTTCAGGCTGCGTCTGATGTGTGACGCGGTGGTTATTAAAAGACAATCCTCTCCTGCTATCCCTTTCTGTTTAAGAATTTCTGATGTGAAAAGTACGTTTTCGTATGTATTCTTCGATTGCTGTTCAAATACAAAAACTTCCGGAGGAACTCTGGCATACTTTTTCATATAGTGCAGAAATAGATTCTTTTCTGAGGTTCCGTCTTTATGTATGTTTGCCACCATGTCTCCTGTGATCAGTATCTTTTCCAAATGTCCTTCTTTCCATAAGCTGACGGCTTTCCACAGCCTGTTTCTCATATCCGGCTTGATTCCATTCTGTGTTCTACTTTTGTCGTACATCACATAGCCTATTTTTCCGGTTGATTTATCCATGTATCCGAATCCTCCCATTATGATTCCTGCTTTATATCTTTTGTCCGGATTCCATTGAGGATTAGCATAAAATCTATCATTCCAATAGCAGACATAAGAATAAAACAAATCGTTGGTCAAGAGATAAGCCAATAGAGTACAAATGAATAATGCAGTATAAATAAGTTTGTAGGAATTACGATGTTTCCTTTTAACTTTTGCATTTATCATATATGTAGCTTCAATAGCTTAAAAGTTCTTTCCTTTAACCATGCCACAGCAAATGATGAAATAAACACAAGCGGAACAAGTATAAAGAAATATATTCCAAATTGAGACTGATTAACGAAATAATGTTCTTTAAAATATGGATAATAAATTGTATCGAAAATATAGCAGCACAGATACATATCCAATGATAAGCCGGATATTTTAGCCAGTATTTTTTTATTCATTTTAGAGTGAATATCCAATTGATAAAACAGTAAGAAAAACAATACGGCTATTGGTATTCCGAAAACCCCATTGGAACTTCCACATATTTGTACTAATGTATGATTATGGATAAATATAAGATTAAAAATAGGATTTATCAAACATATACCCAATATGATCATCCATGCCCATCCTTTTCTTATTGTTGGTTTATATTCGTGTATATAGGCTCCTATAAAGTAGAATGTCAACGGAAAACACTGTTGCCAAAAACCGGGAACTAAATGTACTCCATATCTGTTCAGAAGATCGGGTAGTGCAGTCATTATGTATAATGTACCTATAAGTATTAATTTCTGTTTCTGGTCAGGTATCGCTTTATATAATAGATTCAGAAAAGGGGTCAGCAAAAATAGTCCGATCCACATTTCTATATACCAACCGTAGGGGATGGCAGAGAAATCTAATACTTTTAATCCCCATTGTATCCACGACAGGCTTTCATGCAGATAATATTTTCTGAATATAATTGTTATTAATGAAAACAGTAGGTAGGAAATAATGACCCTGACACCTCCTTTATAATATTTCTTGTTGATTGATTTATTGGTATTCAGATAACCGGTTAATAGAAGAAAGAGGGAAACGCCTGTATAGAACAAGAAGCTGATTGTTGCTTGTATGAATAAGGAAGTTCCTTCGAAAGTACTTGTTTTGAAAGCTGTATGTAAACTGAAAAAATGTCCTGCTATTACAAATAATATAGCACAACTTCTTATCAAATCTAATCCTACATTACGAGTTTGGCATGGGTTTTGTCCCCCCCCCTAATGGTGTCGATGTTTTTTGTTGCATTTTCTTGGTAAGTTATTGTTTTCATTGACTTTTTATTTTTTTTGTTGGCATTGCGGATTTTTTAATTTGCTAAACAGGGTTTCCCATTGCTTATAAATAACTTCCGAATCATAACATTCTTTTAATTTGTTAAAAGCTTTTTCTCCTAATTCTTCTATCTGTGTCTGATTATTCCACAATTCTACTATTTGTTTTTCTAAATCTTTTATGTTATTGGGCTCAAATAGTTTTCCTATTGCTTCTTTTCCTTGTCCGATAATTTCGGTAAATCCTCCATGATTGGGGCCGATAGTACATTTGCCATATTTTGCTGCTTCGAGGATAGTCATTGGAAAGCCTTCATACCATTTACTTGCCATGATAAAGAACGATGCTTCTTGATAAAATGTATTCAATTTTTCTCCTGAAAGATATCCTTTTAATTCACAGTTAACCGGTAAGTTCTGAACCAAGTCAATATCTCTTATTTCTCCTGCAAATTTGAATGATATTTCAGGATGTTTTCTGGCTACCTTTATTATTAAATCTACTCCTTTTTCTCTACTGATTCTGCCACAAAAAGCAATATAACGACCATGATATGTAACGTATTTCTGTGGAGCGTCCATTAAATTAGGAATAACTGTGATTTTATTTTTTTCAAATCCGGCAACAATTAATTTTTCTTTTTGAAAGGATGTAATGCATGCGAACATGTCCACATTATTTTTATACGCTTTAGTCCATCTTGCATATGCATTTCTCAATGTATATCCTATGGACTTAAAAATTGAATGTTCGCAATTATATTTGATACAATTCCATTCATGCCTTTTTTTTAAACAAATTTCACAAGGTTTCTCATTACGCATGAATAATCCTGTCGGGCAAATTAAGCGGAAATTGTGAATCGTCATAATGACGGGAACATTCGCTTTTTTGCATTCAAAAAGGGCTGCCGGGCTGATGAATGGGTATAAGTTGTGTACATTGACTATGTCCGGTTTTTCCTTGTGTAGTATTTCTTTCATGTTTTTGACCCCAACAGGAGAATAAATTCCTGAAAGAAATCCTTTGATTTTACCTATTAGAGTCTCTCTGGTATCTTCAGTTGTCATGCGATAGAAACAGATGCTATGTCCATGTTTTTGAAGCATGGTGGCCATTTTGTCTACTACAGTTTCTTCACCGCTATATTTTCCGTAATTATTATGGACTAAGAGTATTTTCATGATTTTTTCGGATATATTTTAGCAGGGATGCCTACGGCTATCGAGTTGTCCGGCACATCACACAGAACAACTGCATTGGCTCCTATTGTTACATTATTTCCTATTTTGATTTTCCCTAAAACCTTTGCTCCTGCTCCAAATTCTACATTATTTCCAATAACCGGTACATCATGATCCTTGTTTTTGGTTCCTATTGTGACTCCTTGCCTCAAAATACAATTCTCACCCATTATAGTGTCTGGATTAATAATAATGCATCCGTAATGATGAATTCTTAATCCTCCACCGATCTGTGCACCTCTTGGAATATAAATTCCGATAATTGTATTGAACAAAAAGAAAAATGGCAAATGAATAATATTGAATATAATTCGGATGGGGGTGAATTTGATTTTTTGAATACGATGTCCTATTCTATATAAGATAACGCAAATTATGGACGGTTCATCCCATTGTATTTTGCCATTACTTTTCCTATATGCTTTTAGATCTTCTTTAATAGTAGATATCATTAGAGTTAAATATAGTGAGAGATTATGTACTTTTTGATACGAAAAGGCAATATGCTGATTATTAGGAATAAATAAACCTTTCGATTCATCGGATTATATTTGAGGGATAAAAAACACTCTTTAATTGCTTTCTTTTTAAAGTTGTATCTTATATCTGTTGAAGCTCTCATTTTGTGCCATAAAGAGATGTATTTCTTTAAATCTTTGCGGGTCTTTTCCGACGTCTTTGATAATAGTATTTTTAATTCATTCCCTACCGGATCGCCTTCGTCTTGTGTTCTTGGAGGGGTATTGGTAAGAATATACCCTTCTCCCATATTATATATGGCCAAAGGTTCGGTGCTATATGCAATTTGTGTAATTGTAGATAATTTAGCCCAGGTTATCAGATCTTCTCCGGATTTGACATGGGAAGGAAAACCGTTTATTGCTTTTAGCGGTTGCTTTTTTATCATCACGGAAATGGAACAAATCGGAGGATGTGAACATGCAGCTACTTCGAAATAATTGGATAATATACCTTCTTTCTCAAAAGGTAATTTATTGAGAGTTATGATATTCTCTTTTCCCGAAGCTGTTTTATTTATATAACTGGTTGCATACATTCCGCATTGTGGATATTGGATTTGCAACTTGTATAACGTTTGCAAAAAGTTTGATTTCCATTCGTCATCGGCATCCAGAAAAGCTATTAATTCATATCTTGCTTCTTCTATCCCTTTGTTTCGGGCTGCAGACACCCCTGCGTTTTGTTGATGAATCAGCCGTATACGCGGGTCTTTTACTTTCTCTACCTCTATTGCACTATTGTCTGTACTTCCATCATTAACAACGACTATTTCGAAGTCTTGAAAAGTCTGTGTAAGTACAGATTGTAATGTCTTTCTTATTTGTTTTTCTTTATTATACAGTGGTATTACGACTGAGATCATATTTGTCTCCTTTTATAAGTCCTAACATCATTCCATAAAATCCGAATGGATAAGAGAGTGTAGCCATTGAGTAGTTTACTACGTTATCGGTGTACATGGTCAAAACCACTCCTGCCATAGTGCTTCCAGCTACAATTGCGCACATCTTTATGGCTGTACTATTCTTTTTATTGTATTCTATAAAGCAATGCATAATGATGCTGCCAATGAGCAATAGGTATAGTACAATTCCGATTAATCCGTTGTCACATGACATTTGAACATAATCATTATGTGGCACTCTTAGTCCTCCAAATATATAATTTGAGTACATATAGTTTTGTACACTTCCCGTACCGGAACCAATAACTTCCTTTTTGTAATAAAAATGTTCTTTTAAGTGTTCCCACATTGCAAACCGGGCGTTGCTGTTGATGTCATCTTTGGATACTCTCCCTTGTCGGAGTTGTTCCATACTGATACTATTTCCTCCGTCTTTAAACATTTTTTCTTTAATGCTTGGAATTGTGAATATGGCAACGATGAAGAGTAAAGTAATTCCAAAAATTACCGGTAATGATTTCATTTTGTATTTAAAGAAAAAGAAAGTTGCCAATGCCATTGTTGTCCCCATGATGCTGGTGCGTAATACCCATAAAATACAAGGGATCATGAACAGGATGCACAATAATAAATCTTTTTTTTCTTTTCCGCCGTGATAGTATAATGCTAAAGAAAATATGCATATGGATATGTAGTGTATGCTTCGTGCTGTTCCATACCAGAATACTCCCGGAACCAAATAACTTAACAATGGAATGAAAGAAAATCCGATGGATACGATAGCTACTACTCTTGCCCCTAATCCGGCTTTAATGAAAACTTCCTTATCTCTGACCACTGCCGATGCAAAAAACATGATTAATAGCGGATAACTATATTTTAATATGACACGAAATCCATAAACAAGAGATGTTGTATAGCTCAAACCTATAACCAACCATATCATATAAATCAGATACAGGATGGTTGTAATATTCCATTGTGGCTTTCTTTTTACTATAAATAGTCCGATGATACATAAGAATTCCAATATCATTAGACGGATAGCCATCAAGTCCAACACTCCGGGTACTGAAAACGCCAATAGACCGGTCGAGAAAGTCAGTACCCAAAATAATTCCGGTCCGTCCAGCAGCAGCTTCTTCTTTTTATTCAGAGGATGAACGACTGTTTCTTGTTTTGCAAATAGGAATTTTATTCCTATAATTGTAATAACAAGAAAGTATATATAGTTTAAGAAATACATGAATTTAGTTTGTTATTTTTTTATACATGTCATTGAAAAGTAAGGTGTATTTTTTATATCCGAATTGCTCTACATAATGTACTGCATTCATAGAAAGAGTTTTCATGTATTGAGGATTCTCCAATAGGTAACAAATCTTTTCTGTCATATCCTCCGTGTTTTCTTGTGCATGCAGTAATCCTACCTCTTTGTCTTTTACAACTTCCGGTAAGCCTCCTGTATTTGATGCTACTACAACACAGCCGCGTGCCATTCCTTCGATAGCGGTTAAGCCAAATCCTTCACTTCGTGAAGGCATAAGTAATATGTCTATTTGATCATAATATGTTTGTAGATGGTATTGTGCTTGTCGGTCTATCCATGTAATTGATTTTTCTACTTGTAATGAATGGGCTTGTTGCAACATAAGTTCTTTTAGAGAACCGCTGCCCACTATTAATAACTTTATTTCAGGATGGTGTTTTCGAATTTCCGTAAAAGCCGGTATGACCAGATCCATTCCTTTGATTTTTTCTAATCGGCTGATTACTCCGATACAGGTAGGGTGTCCCCATTCTTTGTTTTGTTCTCTTATTTGAATGTATGGAGATAGCGTATTGTATATTGTAAAGTGGTTTCTCTTTTTTAAAATTGTATCAAATGAATATAGCTGTGAATGATTGAAAAAGGATTCCTCTGCTTTTTTAGTAATGCATGTAAATGCACGAACACAATGCTTTTGTATAAAGTGAATGAACCGTAGATTCTGATAGATATCCGCCATTGTATGTGAAGTTACGATGATATTCTTTACATGCAATAAATAATGTAATACAAGTACGACAGATAATGCAGGCGGCATATATTGCACATGTACGATATCAATTTGTTCTTGATGGATTATTTTTTTTAGATGTGTGTAGAGAAATGATATTAGTTTAAAATTTGTGGGATATGTTATTTTTATGTTGTAATCATTGTATTGTGGAGAAACAATGTATATATTGGCACCAGCTTCCTTAAATTGTGAAACTGTTAATTGGATATGTCTGAAAAAGCAGATAACTGTGACTTTATACCCACATTGAGTGAGAGCTTTTACTAAATTCAGAGTTTGTATTTCAGTTCCTCCTACCGCCAAATGAGATATTGTAATGAGTACATTCTTAGATTTCATCTCCAATTATTTTATTTATATTCCATGAGTTTGCTTTTCTTAGATCTATTTGTCCTAACATCCATTGGTCCTCATTTTGGTTCAAACAGGTTAATCGGATTAGGAAAGGTGGCTTTTGAAATTTCTGGATATGCAGATGAAGCAAAAAATGTTGGAGAAAAATTAAATAATGCAAATATTAACCATGACGAATATACTAAAGTTGTTTATGATTTAACAGCACCAGAAATAATAGTAAAAGAAGAATCAAAAGGAACAGATCCATACTTTAGTAATGTAAGCTTTAAATTACATGATAATTACTTAGTAAAAGAATATGAAATAAATGAAAATGTAGTAGAAGTAACACCAAATGCATGGACAGATGCAAATTTCCAAAACATAAAACAATATTTAGTAGCTGGAGAAAATACAATTATTGTAAGAGATATGGCGGGAAATGCAACAACAAGAACATTCATATATGACACAGTAGCACCAGAAATGACAGTAAAAGAAGAATCAAAAGGAACAGATCCATACTTTAGTAATGTAAGCTTTAAA
>OHJT01000490.1_pt1 | contig 31329 bp, 22 predicted proteins | sample 1568651 | NCBI WGS metagenome assembly OHJT01 (sample SAMEA3879608, study PRJEB24766) | human gut metagenome | biome: human-associated habitat; feature: feces | place: USA | collected 1985/1987 | reverse complement strand
ACAGCATATCCGGAGAATGGGATAGCTGATATAAGGGCAGACTATCCAGCAAATCGCGATCAAAATCCATATGGTACGTGCTGGGCATTTTCATCAACAGGACTTGCTGAGTTTGATATGATTAATGATGGTTTGGCAGACAAGGATACTGTTGATTTCAGTGAGGCACAGCTGGTGTACTTTGCATACAATTTTGTTACAGATCCCCTGGGTGGAACAGAAGGGGACAAGGCAAAGTATAATAATAATCTTGCTTCTACCATATATCAGAACAGAGGTGGTAATTTTGAGTATGCATTGCGTCGCTATAGCCAGTGGATTGGTCTGGTGAACGAATCAGATGTGCCGTATTCGATTTTCAAGAATGATACAAATGCTTCAATAGATAGTAAATATGCATATGGGTATGACCGCGCACATCTGCAGAATGCTTATGAGATAAATATAAAACAACAGCCACAGCAGGTGAAAGAGATGATAAGGGAGCATGGCGCAGTCGGGGCTATGTACTACGACAGGGATGCCGGATGGGGTTTTTATGGAGATGACGCATATACTTATTATGATGCTGACAGAGTTGGTGGTGGACATGCTGTCATGATAGTTGGTTGGGATGATAACTTCTCCAAAGATAATTTCAGGGAGACAAACAGACCGGCAAACAATGGTGCATGGCTTGTGAGAAATAGCTGGGGAGACTATAAGGATTATTTCTGGATGTCATACGATACAGTGTCTCTTGCTGATACAGCGTGGGTCTTTGATGTGACAGGCTCTGACAACTATGATAATAATTATCAGCTGGATGGCGGTATAAATACTTATAAAGTCTCTAATTACACGACAATGGCCAATGTATTTACAGTAGGAGAAAAGGAAGGCGTGACGTATGAAAAGCTTAAGGCTGTTTCGCTTTCTATGACAAGGGAATCTAATGTTGGTTATAAAATACAGGTATATACAGATTTGATGAACTTAAAGGATCCAACAAGCGGTACCTTGCAGGAGTCTGCTACAACAGAAGGAACGAGTGCATTTGCAGGTTTCTATACCATACCACTCAATGAGACCGTCAATTTAAAGCCGGGCAGCTCATTTTCAGTGGTTGTCACACTCGATAAGGCAGCTTTGGATCATGAATCAGCATATAAGGAGGCGAGAGGGGATACCGTAATATGGGACTGTGAGGTAAACAGGGAGAACTCCAGAAGTTTTTATAAATATGGAACAAAATTCTATAATATTACATATCCGAATGGTGATGATGGGAATTTATGTATCAAGGCATTTACAACAAACTGTACGGATGTGATTGATACACCGGATGTGCCTGACACTCCAGATATTCCGGATACGCCGGATGTACCGAACACCCCAGATGTACCGAACACCCCAGATGTACCGAACACCCCGGACAAGATATCCCCAGTTGGAAAAGAAAAAACAGGTGTATTACAAGGAACAGATGGTGCATGGTACTATTTCAAGGATGGAGAGATAGATACTAAATGCAATGATGTTCTTGAAAATAGTAATGGCTGGTGGGTAATCCGCAATGGCAAAGTTGATTTTAATTATAATGGAATTGCCTCAAATGCAAATGGAGACTGGTACTGTCAGAATGGCAAGGTAAACTTTAATGCTTATGACGTATTATATACACCACAGGGCTGGTATTATTTCAGAGGTGGAAAGGTACAGAAAGGTCAGGAGACAGTACAGTGGAACAGTAATGGCTGGTGGTATATCGGAACAGATGGCAAGGTTGACTTCAATAAAAACACAGTAGCACCAAACTCAAATGGCTGGTGGGTAATTAGAAACGGAAAAGTGGACTTTGGTTATAAAGGAATTGCCTCAAATGCTAATGGCAGATGGTATTGTAATGGAGGAAAGGTAGATTTCGGTTATAGCGGAAAGTATAAGGATTCTACAGGAAAAACTTACAGTATAGTAAACGGCCGGGTTAAATAATATTAAAATTTTGTATGGAAAAAAGTACTATAACGAATACATATATGTTTGACAATCAGCGGTATGTCCTTATCTCCTTAGAAATGCCGTCATAGACAAGCCAAATCAGGCACGGTCTATTGATATTACATATATTCCAATCAAACGCAGCTTTTTATATCTGACAGCTGTTATCGACTGGCACAGCCACTGTATTGTCGGCTGGGAAGTTGATGATACGCTTGATACCAGAATGGCCATCAATGCTTTGAAAAAAGCATTGATGGTAGCAAAAACACAGATACTGAATTCTGACCAGGGATGTCAGTTTACCAGTCAGCAATACATTGATTTTGTAAAAGAAAACGGCATCCGCCAAAGCATGGATGGAAAAAGCTGCTGGGCGGACAATATCAGTTCATTATAAAAATTTTAGATTTTTGTCTTGACAACTGAACCACTATAAATGGAGGTTTTGATGAAAAAGGGAAAAATAATTATTCCAAGTGTAATTATGATGGCATTATGTGCAATCATTCCATTTGTTATACACTTTAGTGCACCGTTTGTTCCATCAGAATTGTCAGCAGATGGAGTCCTTTCATATGTGATAGAAGTAATATCAGCAATTTCAACGTTTGCGTTGGCATTGGTTGCAGTCTCGCAAACTAGAAAGGCCAACAATATGTCAGATAAGGCAAATGATTTATCTAGTCGGATGTTAAAAATTGAAGAAGACCGGAATAGAATGGAAATTAGACCATTTATTATGGTAACTGGTTGGCGAGGAATTGAAATTCAAAATAAAACAAAAGAATTCTTACATCCTGATAAATTATATGTAGAGGTTGAAAACTATGGAGAAGATAAACCGCTGGTTGGACTTGAACTTTCAATACAGAACATGACAAATGGCTATCTATCAGCAACGTTTAATGGTGCAAAATCAAAGCAATGTGAATGGAAACAATCATATTCTAATCAATCAAAAATGAGTGTGTCCATTCTTCCAGGAGATACGCACAAAATAATATTTGTTGCTACTCATGATTTTTTCAATAATCAAGAAGGCGATATCATTCATTTTGAATTTATATTAGAAAATCGATTTTCAAATCGTTATAAAGAAGAGTTTGATATTTTTATTACAAGCTTTACAAATAAGTGCATACACCAAGAGGGAGAGTATTATTGTCAGCTTTTCGTACAGAATTTTTCGATAGGAAAATTTGAAAAGATAAATGGAAAAACGGTGTTAATTTCAGAAGAGTTATAAAAGAAAATCTAAAAAATTTGAGGTGTCAAGTATCGTCAAAAATGCAAACAATTCAAACTGTTGGTGTTGATTTAGAGTATGGTGCTGTTGGATTAATGGTTAAAAAAATAATGCACAGGAATAATCATGTGTTTTATTTGATACTTAATGTATAGATAGTGATGATTTATAAATACAAAGTAAATGTAGTACCGGTTCCGGAATTCATTAAGCTGACTTCTTCCGCTGTACTCATTTCCATAGAAACAGATGATTTTCATGTGGAATAAAAGAAAGGTGATTGAGGAGATGCGGATGAAGTAATTGTTGATGGCAGTTAGTTCTTCCTTATGGAGAACGATGTCTATAAACAGAATGTTGGTTTTCTGGTTGTTAGCGACACGACACAGGAGATATGTTACGGAGGATGCGACAACTATCCTAACACACAGGGAAAATGTCTTTTTATAATTTTAAGAAAGATATAATATCATCACGTTTTTCAGGAGGGAATGTTACAAAAGACAATTTGTGTAATTTTTTGAGGCTTCCACCATTATGCCAGAAGCCTCAAAAAAAGAAGTCTTTCTGAGGAGAACTGAAATATTAGGTATAGATCTGGAGTAGATTGATGTAGTGGATATTTTATTTGTCATTTGTGAATCAAATTAAAAATTATGTTTTGCGGAGTCTCATGGAAATGTAGGAAGAAAAACGATGAGATTTCTTTGAAGTAGAAGCCTAAAGACAAAAATAGAACGAAAGAGGGAATGAATATGAAGACGGTACAGGATTTACGTCATTTTAGTTCAGGAATATATAAGCCTTATATTTTTGTATCCTATTCTTACGACGATAAAGATACTGTCGAGAAACTGGTGAACCGGTTGCTCGAAGATGGCTATTGCGTATGGGTTGACTATGAGAATATCCGTGGAAGGTATTTTTCTGACGATATCAAGAACGGGATCAGAGAATGTGCAGTTTTTCTTCAATGCCTCTCTAAGTCGTATATTACAAAACCGTATTGTGAAAAGGAATGTAAACTTGCCGATGATGAGAATAAAGGGATAGTACCTGTTGCCATAGATGATGTGAAGAAGAGTGATAATCCAAACCGGTTTCCATATGGCAGCCATATTTTCGGGTATGGAAGTGGTATGCGTGATGATTTTGAAGAGTGTTATTCACGTGTGATTAAATCTGCACTTCTTCTTAAGTTAAAAAAAGGGGAAAATCCGGGATATATTTTCGCCGGTGAAGAGATTTTGGAAGTATTCAAGGAACATTGCCGAAATACTTACGAGCATAGCGGAAATTATATTCTTCATGAGATTCATAGGGAACTTTTTACCGATATTTGGGATGAAGGCAGCAATGAGATTTACGGGGGAGCGGAGAGCACAGAAGTTTCCCTATATAACTTTTTGGCTAAAAACGAGGATAGGAATCCGGTTCTCTTGCTGGGAGAAGGTGGAACCGGGAAAACCGTTTCTATGATTCGAACCTGTAATAAATTATTAAGTGAAGGTATTTGTGCGATATACGTTCCTTTAAATAAAGTTTGGTTTGACGGAATTGAAGATCCTATAAAAGAATACATCCGCAAGAAGATTCTTGGAGAAGACGGACCCCTTTTTAGCAGTCTAATAAATATGCTTAATGCCGAAGTTAAGAATAATGTATTCCTGTTTCTAGATGGAGCAAATGAGTTAAAGAAACAGGCATTGGATCGGCTCAGCGCGTTCATTTCAAATGCCGGAACGTCAAGGGAGTGGACCGGTACAAGAATTATTATTTCATCGAGAACAGATTTTGGTATTAATGTTGATATCAAAAAGTTAAAAGTGCAGCCTTTGGGGAAGAAAAATATCCGGGATTTTCTTTCTAAATTAAAAGTTGCAATTCCGGATAACAGTAAAGTTTTGGAATTAATAAAAAATCCTCTTATGCTTGGCTTGTATGCGGATGCGGAAAAATATGCTGAGAACTATAAAAAACAGGGAAAGCGATTTAAAATCAGGCTCGATGCTCAACCGGATACAGCAGCTAAGATCATTGGAAATTTTATGCAGACACAACTGTTTCAGATGGTGTCTGTCTCCAATGAAGAAAGTAATTTTATTCTGTATCATATATTAATCGACTATGCACTTCCGGCAGTGGGATACAAAATGCTTATAGCCGACGGGCTTCTGACAGAAAAAATGGTTCGAAGAATAATTATTGATTATCTAGATGATGGTGAAATACATTTCAAATGGTATTCCAAAGAGATTCTGGAGGATCTCTGGTTTGAATATGGTGTAGACGATTTTTATATCAGCAGTAATGATATTAGAAAAATATGTCACTTTGCAATTACAAACTACAGATTTTTGTACAAAAATGATAATGAAGGTGACGAGCATACAGTAGAATTTCTTCATCAGGAATTCAGAGATTATTTTGCGGGCGTATATCTGGCAAATGAAATACGTATGCTGGAAAAGTTTCGAAAGTACGTTGTTTATGGGTATTCGGAGATGGATATTTGTAAGTCGGCAGTAAGCAAAGAAGCCATCGAGTATTGTTGCGGAATTTTAAAAGAAGAGAATGCTTGCCCGTATATTGCAGAAGATAGCTATGTTTTCCCAGGAAAGAGAGGAACGGAACCATCTTCATATAGTCTGTCAGAAAAGGTATTATGTTCGTTACGTGACAAAACTGACGAGAGGGATGCAGGTGTTGGGTATCTGATTGCGAATCTTATGCAGATTATGAGATTGAGCAGAAATGATATTCTGGCACAATGTGATTTTTCCAGATTAGATTTACGTAAATGTAAAATGAACGGCTGTCATTTTTCGGAATACTATATGGGGGTAGTTTATTCATCTTTGTTTGATGGTGCTCTCATGGATAAAACATTTTTCCTGAATGAAGGACATGCAGAAAATGTATGCGTAGTCGCAGAAGGGGAAGATGGATGGATATACAGTGTAGATGAAGGAGGAATATTATTTCGATGGAATTATCAAACTGACGAGATGTTTTCAGTTAAGAATTACCATGATATTCCCAGAGACATTGCATACAGTGAACAGGGAAATCAGTTGTGTATTGCATTTGAAAACCAGATTGTATTGATAGATTGTGATAATCACAAAGAAACATTCAGTCGATTCAACGAAGCAGGAACAAAATATTATCGCTACGTCAAATTTGATCCCAATGGTCAGGTTTGGTATGCGTATGATTTAGAACCATTCATCTGGTATAATCTTTTTTCAGGAAAAGAAGCATCTGATAATCTGCAGTTTCCGGTTGTGTCCGGATGCGCACATGAATATTCTGATGCTGGAAAGATAGTTTATTCATTATATGGAAGGAATATTTGTGTTTTAAACATCGAACAAATGGAAAATAACTCCCAGGTTGTCAACTATATTTACGACAACATGAGACGATTGGGTGAAGAAATCGATGAAAAAGACACAGACAAAAAATCGAGCATAAATGCTATTACCGCAGATATGGGACAGAATCGTTTTGTGGTTGCAATCGGAAGAAATCTCCTTGAATATGAATTGAGGGAATGCTGCAAGGCGAAAGAACTTCCTTTGCTGCGAAGCTTTAAATTAGGAGCTGATATTAAGGATGTCAGGTATTTGAGAAGCGGTGGATTTGTTCTGGCTACCGGAAAGACGGTAAGTGTTATAGACAAAAAAGGAAATCTTGTCAATATGCTTCAAAAGAAATCTGTTTCGGATGTTGTGTTTTTTACACGTGGCTGTTATGAAGAAAGTAATAGTTGTGATACGGAAAAAGTTGTATATTATCTTGTTTCAGAGGATAAAGTGATTAAAAGGCTGGATGCTCGGTTAAATGTCATGGAAATGAGAAAAATCGAAATTCCGGCCAGATTCGAATGGGTAAGAGACAGAAAAACAAGAGAAATACAGATGATGTTCGGACCGACGAAACAGTTTCCAAGTGGATATCGATTGTCATTTGATTCCGGAAATGTAATTCCGGTAGGATGGTGTTTTGAGATGAAAGTGGCATCGAAAGATCGTCAGATATATTCAATCGGGCAAACGGTTGTTGCATATGATAAATGCAAAAACACACCGGCTTATGAATATGTCAACTATTCGGGAATATGGATATTTGACTGCTCATTTAAAGACATTAAAGGCGAATTGTCGGAAGCAGACGGGCAGCTGATATTGAAAAAAAACGGAGGGATTGTAAATGGAGCATCTTGTTAATATATATGATATTCAAGAAAACGGAAGGTGTAAAGCAGATCTTCAGATTCCGGAGTTGAACTTGGTAATCAATGGTTTCCGTGTTGTTCCGGGGACAACGGGTAAAGGCGTTATTGTGCATATGCCGAAAGGAATGGGGTCTGACTGGAAATATAGTGAAATCGCGTGGCCTGATGTCCGGGAAATGATATCATCGGTGTATCTCGAGAACCCGCAGATTCGGGAAATATATATTAAATTATTTGAGACAGAAGAAAATCCGTTACACGTGATTAAGCAGGCAGAGCATCAGCAATACTCAAAAGAAGATGTTTTTGTGAATTTGTATAATTTTGATTACAAAAATAACACCTGTCAGGCAAGTGTTATTTTGCCGGGAAGCAGAAGGAGAGTGGAAGATTTCTCTGTAAAAAAGGCGGGGAAAAATGTTCGTGTTTATATGCCCAAACAGTATGGTACGAAATGGAGATTTGGTGAGTTAACATGGAAAGAGGTTCAGAAAGCGATATCTAATCAATACCGTAAAGAGGAACAGTATGTACAATCCAGCAGTTCTGCAGGAAAGGAAGGTTTTACGGCGAAGTTTCATCATTTCAATGAAGTATACTGGTACAATATCCTTATTCAGGATGATATTCAGACCATTGGCAATGCAACTCTTGAAAACAGCAATGAAAACTGCAGCATTAAGATTGATGATGAAACACTTGAGGCTGTGGAAAAGTATGGTTTAGACAAAGTTGAGCTGGAGAAACTGAGTAAAACTGCGTTTAGTGATGAGTCTTTTATTTCGGAGAAGAAAAATTCACTTAGGATAGAAGTTGAATACTGTACAGGGGTTTCAATCAGTGTGCTGGTTGATTTCGTTTTGCCGGGAAGTACATATGAGTGGAAAAACTTTTATATTAGAGAAGTAGAAGGCGGTCAGGTGATTGTCAGTACTCCCAATAGTCTTCATGGCAGATGGTCAAATCCATGTTATCCATGGAATGTTCTCAGTGAAATGTTGAAGGAGGCATATCAGCGGTTTAAAGAAAATTCTTCTATATCTGAGAAGGTGGAAGATTCTTCTGAGCAAGCGTCTTGTGCTGAGCAGGAAGAGGGAGAAATAGGGAAAAACGTGCCCTGTGATACAGTGGAGCAGTCTGCAGAGAGGGTTGCTAGGTCGGAAAAAAAGAAGCAGTTTCTTGATGCCCGGAATCAAATGGGAAGAGTTCGTAATGCAGAACACAGTGCATTTTCATTTGTTCCCCATTCTATCTTAAAATTAGTTCCGGCTGATTTTGACAGAAAATATCTGACTCAGAGGTTGATAACTGCGCTAAATAGTCCAAAGGGAGGAATTGGAATTTTTGAAATTGAAATATTGGATTGGATAAGCAGACTAAAATATGTTTCAAAAACAATGCTGCTTGATTTGGTTCTTTCTGGTTACATATCTCTTGGAAGCAGGGAGAAAATTACGGCTACCAAGGTTACAGATGTAATGAATCGTTTATATAAATTTGACCTGATTGAAATGAGCCGATTTGTGGCTGTGGATGATAACGGAGAGCCTCTTGAGGAAGGGAAGCGGGCGATTTATCGGATTCATACACTTGGAGCTACTGGATATTACTTGCTCAGAGAAATGGGAAGACATCCAGAAAGACGTAATTCCTTTGGTGTGCTTGCCGATGGTAATACAGTAAAAAAACATCTTTCCGCAACACAGTGGCTGGTATATTGGTTAACGCATTACTCCAACAACGAAATACTGGATTATTCTATTAACACAATAATTAATCAGATGGGACAGAAATGGAATGGAGCAAAAATATATGCGAGTGTAACGTTTGATTCAGCGGTTATCGTTGCAGAACCGGTACGAAGGTGTGAAAACTTTGAGGTTGAAGTCAGTCAGGATGAGATGAAGGAAAAACTGTTGAGACTGATTGATATATTCGACCATGAAGATCAGTTGTATAATGAGAGACGGGATCAGATTGTTTTTTCAACAAGACCAATTATATCTTTCGTTTGTGAAGATGATGAGCATATGATGGAAGTTGCGGCATGCTTGGCAGGAACTATTAGTGATTACCCTCGACAGGAAATTTGGTTTACATCAGATCTTCGCATGTATAATTATGATTGTATCGGTGAAAGGTTTCATAATGTTTGTGGGGGAGACTTGCAGCGGATTGCACTTGAAGAAGCGATTGGATTAACAGAAAAAACAATGGAAGAACTGGGACAGTTGTGCTAAATGGTTTTAATGATAGACGAACAGAAGAATGAGTGTTATTGAAGATCTTATGTTTTATCAAAAAATAGTACAGAGAGAATCAACTGATGAGGATTTTGTAAAGCATATTTATGACAGTTACATGCATTAAGGATTTTAGATCCGAATGATATGACAATTGTATCAGTAATACTGACAAAACCCTGAGCGGGCATGGCGTGGTAGCCAATTTTCGCTCAGGGTTTTGTTGTACAAGCAAGTTTCAGTGCTTCATTTTTTGCCGTTTATGAGAAAAAGAAGATTTGGCTAGGTTTAATATTGTATCTGTAGTTCAATAGAATCAGTACAAAACCACCCATCAGAGAAGCTGACCTATCAAAAGTATTAAGAGAACGGAGAGTACCTTAGAAGTGTAGAATACGGCACAGAACAGGATTATAATATTGATTGATGGGACTGTGAATAATAAGCCACGGAAAAGGTCAAAACAACGTATTTCTATGATCGCAAAGCTACATCAGGAGCAGGTAGAGATAGCAAAATGGAGTGGGAAAGCAGTGCCACAAATGTCTGTGGAAGCGGAGAATGTTAATGGATAAAAGGTTTAAACTACGTTGAAAGACGCATGGACAAATGCTATAATAATTGTGAAAATGTATACTTTACAGAAGTGGAAATGAATGTGAGAAAAGAAATGATTGAGAAGGTGAGAGGATGAATATTAAGAAAGTTTGGCTAAATAGAAAATATATTTTTAAGCTTGCTTGTAAATGGACGGCGGCTATATATTCTTTTGTTGGTTTTATATGTGTCTTTGCCTCTTTTGATGAAATTTTCACGGATGAAACTTCTCTTTGGATAAAACTTCTGGTTGGGATAGGTGTGCTAATTTTAGTTTGGGTGTTTTTTGTTATTAATATTTCAATATGGTTTTATAGAAAAAAATGGATTGAAGTTTTGGATGTTGGTAATGACAAACATGTTTATGTTCAATATGGAGATGTTTTTTCAGCTGATGAAATTAAGGAAACAGATACACACAGAAATATTGTAATACCAGTTAACAGATGTTTTGATACGGTAGTAAATGATGATTTAATTGGTTCAAGAACATTACATGGAATTGCATTTAAAAAACTATATTCTAATGGAAGATATTCAGATGTTTCATTAAATAATGCTTTACAAAATGATCTAGAAAGACAAAAATGTGAATTCGAAATAATTACATCGAATGATAAAAGAGATGGAAATTTAAAAAGATATCCTGTAGGAACTGTGGCAGAAATTAAAGATGGTGATGTGACGTATTTCTTTTTAGGACTAAGCAGATTTAATTATAATCTTAAAGCAGAGACATCAGACGAGGATTTTGTATTGGCAATGATGAAATTGATAGAGTATTGTTATGAACGGTCTCAAGAAAATCCGGTTATCATGCCGATTATTGGGGCTGGGTTATCTCGAACAGATAAAAATGAAAAAGATTTATTGGAATATATTGTTAAGTTGATTAAATTGAATCGTAATCTGATTAAGAGTGATATACATATTGTTGTTAGAAACAGTGGAAAAGAGAGTATTTCAATTACAGATTTATAATAATGGGAGGCAGAAATAATGGCTACATACAGAACGAGAACATATATAGCAGGAGATTGGGATCATGATGAGGATGCGGTTAATAAGTTACATCAGTGGAACAATAGCAATTATTGGAGCTTATCTTTTACAGATGCACATGATTTGACGCAATCTAATGACAGCAGTTTGAATTGCTCAATAAAGAGTTCATTGAAAAGTAGAATGGATATTTCGAAAAGGTTTGTACTAATCGTTGGAAATAGTACAGATAAAGTAACAGCTGGAAGCTGTACATTATGTGGGAGCTACAATAGCCACACATATGCCTGCGCACGAGGCTACTCCGTTGATAAACGAAGCTTTATAAAATATGAATGTGACAAAGCAGTTGAAGCAGGAATTAAAGTAATAGTCCTTTATAAATCAGCAAAAATCGAAAAATCAAAATGCCCAGATGCTGTAAAAGATGTAGGAGTTCATGCAACTATGTGTTATCGTGGTGAAGATGGAAAATTATACTGGGATTATCAATCAGTAAAGGCTGCTTTTGATGCAAGTGACAATTCCTGAGAATAATTTACTGATCAATTTTGGTGAATCATATAAAGAGAGGTAATGAATTACAGTATGTGGAAAAAATGGATATATATGATATCCTTTTTTACAGCAAATAATTCCTGCATAGGTTCAGTTGGTTGGAGTATAATATATTTCATTTTTATAGTTGGAACTTTCTTTGTTCTTTGGCTCCAAGCAAATCATACTAGGGAGGCTCGTTTTAAAATCAATAACACACATATTGAAGTTAAAATCGGTGATATTTTTGAATTGATGGAAAAGGAACAGGAACAAAGAAAGGATGAGTTGGCTGTTATAGGTGTAAACAATTATTACGATGATGATGTAGATGATCGTATAGTTGCAGCTATAGTAATATGAGCGTGTTCTTTGAACGATTAGGTATTATTTATTTAATTGGATTATGATGATGGTAAACATTTTGTGGAGAAAGTAAATATGGGAAAATTATGCAATATCTTTGAAACGGTAAATGCCAACACATGTACAACAAATTGTCCACTATGTGGTCGAACAGTAAAAATAATAAATCTTCCAGCTAGAAAAAATTATATGGAATTAGATTGTCCAAATTGTGGGGTGTACGTTGTTCAACCAGAGTTTCTAAATGAATTTGATGATGCAGAACATGCATTTCTTTTATCAGGATATTTGCGTCATGAATATCGTCAACCTATGACTGTAACAAATCTCTCTGTTGAGTTTGCAAAACAGATTATAAAATTGTATTTGGATAAAACGGGAACTGTATGGAGTGTTGCCAATTTAATCTTTCATTACGAACAAAAAATGAGATCTTTGAATGATTGGTGTACTTTTGAGGATTATCCGGCAATTGGGTATTGTAAAGATTCAGGAGATATAAAGAGTGTTCTTGCTATTGCTGTTGATTGTGGATACATGGAAGTAAAAAATGAAATGGTTCGTGCTACAGTTTTGGGAATGGAGTTTTCAGAAAAAATGAGAAGCAATAATTGTGGAAAAGAGCAAAGGAAAATTGCTGAACTTATCATGAATGGGTTACAGGCTAAAAAGCAATTTCAACAGGAAAACAGTGGATTTCCTTTGTCGTATGTAGCAGGTCCACGATATAATCAATGGATTGCAGAGGTTAACATAATTAATACAAGATTGCTGAATGAACATCCACTGCATGACAAAATTTCTAGGATATGTGAGAATCAAGATGCTCCTGATACATATGAAAATCTTATGAGTCAACTTAATGCGATTGAAGCCGATATAGAATTTTGGGAGGAAAGAAAAAAGGAGACGGAATCTGTTATGAATAACAAAGTATTTATTGTTCATGGACGAAATCAGATTATACGAAATGAAGTAGAACTCAAATTACGTCGTGTTGGTTTAGAACCTGTTATTCTTGCTGAAACAGCCAGTAGAGGAATGACTATTATTGAAAAAATTGAAGCAAATAGTGATGTTGCCTATGCCGTTGTATTGTACACAGCTTGCGATATTGGAAAATATAAATACGAAAAGGAACTGTTGCCTAGAGCCAGACAGAATGTAGTGTTTGAACATGGATATATGGTAGCAAAATTGGGACGTAGTAATGTTGTGGCATTGGTGGAAGATGGAGTAGAAGAACCCGGAGACCTTGATGGTGTTGTTTACATTTCGATGAATGATGCAGAGTGGACAATGAAATTAGTTAAAGAGTTACGGGCAGCAGGGCTACCAGTAAAAGATTGATTTAAGCATGTTGGTTCCTAAAGTATTTATATAATAATGTGGCGAAAGGTAAAACAAAGATGGGAAATTTAGGAAATACATTTGAAGAGTTTGGAATGTCCTTGTTTGATTCCGATAAAATTGATCTTTTAGAATCATATACGGATATGACAATCGGAGAAATATACAATCTTAGTGAAAAAGTAAGAGATATTCCAGTGTGTAGAACTTTTGTTGCAGTTGTAAATACAGTAAGTACAATCAGAGATTGCTTTTTGATACAGAAGTTTTTACGATTTAAAAAGAGATTTCACGATGGAAAAATCGATGAAAGTGAAATCAAAAAAAGAAGAATAGCCGCTGAGAATAAAGAAAAATGGATACGGTACGAAATTGAGTTGATACTTTTACGGATAGATAATATCAGTGATAAGCGTAATATTGAAATTATGTGTGGGGCATATGTAGAGTTTTTGAATGGGAATTGTAGTTGGGAGAAGTTTGAAGAAATTGCTTTAATTCTTGAACGTTTCATTTATAGTGATACAGAACAACTAAAGGAAATATATGACAGACATATTAGGACACAACAGGCAAAACAGGATACTGTAATATGTACTATGTTTGAAAATAATCATTGTGATAGACTTGTAGCATTAGGGCTTGTGTGGCAAAAATATACAGCGGTTTTGAATGGTGGAATAACCGTAGAATATTGTTTGACTGAGGTTGGAAATATTCTGGCTGGCGTTTTGTGAATAAAATATTATAACGGAAAAAGCATTTGAAGAATAATGGGATTAGTAATGGCTTTGTCGAAGAAACTAACAGCAGATTAAAAATGATAAAAAGATCGATGTATGGTCGTTGTGGTAAGCAGTTACTAGAGGTAAAAATGAGATATAAGAGAAGCAGCAAAAACGGTTAATTGCGGAAGAACCGTGGGAGTGAGCCGTCATTCCGTTTTGCTGTGAGCCACTTGTTTTACAGCTAAAAGGGGTCAGGCACCAATGTGGTTAAAATAGCCAATGTTATGTGGAGCCTTTTTAAGTGGCGAAGAGTCGAGGGTGTTTTTGGAAAATCGTGAAAGAATTATGGGAAAAATGTATCGAATCTTTGTAAAATATGCCGCTTTAAAAGAGAATACAGAAAATCAATTGATATTAACTGGGCGTGTAGTTAAAAAGAAAGGTGGTACGCTCTCGCAAACACTTGGGACTATGTTACGTACCTCATATGCTGAATCACAGATTGCACCAGAATATTATTGGCTTTTAAGACAATTGTTTGATGTGGATAAAGTGAATTTTCGCAATAATGTAATGCATGCAGGATTTGCTACATATGACTATCTTGATATCAGATTTGCTTCGATTATGCTGCAGCTGATTTGGGATATTGCAAGTCATGATATGTTTGTAGACCAGTAATGCAAAGATTCCTAATGGCACAGTTGTAGAAACAAAAGTAACTAAGAGAAAGTGATTTGAAATGTAGTGGAATTTAAAAAAATAAAGACACTGGAAGGAAGTACGAGATACTCCATCTAGTGTCGGATAATCAAAGTTCTTTAGGGTTTGCCAATCTATTTTAGGGTTTGTCGATAGGGTCTGGCCTTAAAAAAAGCATAGTTTTTTAGGGTTCTTCGATAGGGTCTGGTTTTAGGGTCTTTCGTGAGGGTCTTTTATGAGGGTCTGGCTGGGTAGCCAGACCTTTTATTAAATTAAACTATATTTCATCGGGGTATGAGATGTGATTGCTGTCCAGAATCTCCTGTAGGGTCTGAATGTATTGGTTCTTGTGTTGAATCTCTATCCAGTTTCCGTGACAGAGAGAGTCTGCTTCCTCTAGTTCTTGACGTGTTATTATGTAGTCAAGCCATTTAAGGCAAGTGTGGTTTTTGCTAAATGCACAGTAGTTTTCCATGTGGTTTCCTCCTAAAAATCATCTTCTTCATAATAAGTTACAGGGTTATAATCAGTGATTCCATTAAGCACCGGTGTTTGTCTGGTTGCAAAAAGAAATTTGTTGCGAAAGTGCTCAAAGTTGCGGAAACCTCTGCCCAGTCGCTTTAAATCTTTTACTTTGCGGTTAATGGATTCGATGGGACCATTAGATAAACGTACATCTCTTTTAAGTCTCGAAAATCTTTCAAGTTTGGATCAATTCGAAAGAGAGCATCTTCGTAATCATAGGTGTTCATTAATACATGAAAGTGAGAATCCATGCGAGGGTCACTGTGGTACCGGATGTTGGACTGATTGGACAGAATTAACCATCTGTATTTTTGCAGAAGGTATACTTCGTCTGATGGCGGAAGTGAAACAGGTCGTTGCTGCTCATAGGAAAGCTTGTCCTGATATTCACGGTCGCGTTGCCTGTATTTTTTTAGAAGCAGCCGTATGTAGTTGTCAATAGAACGTGTAATCCATTGAATTACATGAAAGGAATCAACAACAGGGACTGCGTTGGGGAAGTACTTTTCTACATAGGCAATGTAAGGATTGTACATGTCGGAAATAAGGTATTTTACCTGATTCCGTTCTGTTGCAGGGATTGAGACAAAGTACGGTTCCGTTACGGAAGTTCTTCGACTGCGAAGCAAGTCAATGGGGTCACCGGTATGGAAATCCTGGATGACCAATGCGTATTTACAGTCATCATCCATATCTAGGTGAACTTCATCAATGGAAATGGCATCTGTAAGAGGAAGCCTGTCCAGCTTGACATAACGGTCAAAGATCTCGTGCACATATGTGTCAGACATATGGAATCTTTTAGCGATAGATGCGGATGTTTCTAAAAGATTTCGATATGCATCTACAATGAGCATGTCAGTTGCATTTGTAGTTCTACGTCCCTTGTTAACAAAGCGGAAGGATGGTTAATAGTCCTTTTCTTTACACCACGAGAGTGCATGCGAAACCCACAGATTGGACAATAGCTGGCAACAGGTGGAGTTTCGATAATAAGAGTTTTGGTTTGACCTTCAATAATAATGTCTGAAATCTTTATATCAGAGTCTTCAAGGTCTAGTAAATCTGTGATATTATTCATTTGTCCTCCTTTGAAATTTTATTTCCGCAAAATAATCATAAATAGGGCAGGACAAAAAAGAAACAGGGTAGATTAGCTTGTGTAATACGAGCTAACATACCCTGTTTTTATTATAAATATAGGTTCAAACCCTCACGATAAACCCTAAAACCAGACCCTACTGAAAGACCCTACTGAAGAACCCGAATGAAAGACCCTAAAAAGTAAAGACCCTAAAAAACTTTGAATACCCCGAATTTATCCTGAATTCCTCTTTTCCTCCATAATTTAATTTTTTATATTTTAAAATAATCTCGCAAATTCTATCTACATCTGGCATTGCCAATATGTCCTTGCGAAAAATTTGTGATATAAATGGCGATGTCTATGATGATGTCGCCATTTACTCTTAATTTGATTAAAAAATTTATATATGCTATGATATTGCTAGATTATGGACATGCTAATTTACATTTATTTTTAAAGATTAGAAGGTGTTTTAATGAGAGATAGAATAGATTTTTTTATTAGCCATTCTCATGTTGATAAAAAATGGGCAGAATGGATTGCTAATATTTTAGAGAAAGAAGGTTATTCGACGTTTTGGGGAGAGCGTGATTTAAAGGTTGGAGATAACTTTGTATCAATTATACAAGAATATATTGAAATGGCAGACAAACTTATAGCTATTTTTTCACCATCCTATTTTTCATCAACATTTTGCCAAGCAGAAGTTTCAGCAATGCTTAGTAAAGAAAAAAGTAATATTATACCTGTTAAAATATCAGAAACTCAACCAATGGGAGACTTGTCTAATTTATTATATGTTGATTTGTATAATGTCGATGAAATTGAAGCAAAAGACAGATTATTAAAGGCAATCAAAGCGGATAAAAAGAAGACATTTTCAAATAAATCACCATTTCCGGGAGCTCAAGATACTGAAAAACTCCACGTAATCGAAGCAAAGTTTCCAGGAACACTGCCAATAAATAATCTTCATTTTAATAATGAAGAAATTATATTGGGTGGGAATGAAAAAGTTAGAGCAATTAAGCAAGCATTTGACAGGAATAATACTGTTTCATCGACTTTAACATTATCAGGTTTAGCTGGCACAGGGAAAACCGTGATAGCTCGAAATTACATTTATCAATTTGGGTATCTATATAATTTGATATGGTGGATTGATGCTCATAATGATGAATCTATTCTGAAAGCTTATAATGACTTTGCAAATGAAAATAATTTAATTAATGATATTGATGAGATAGTGAATGAAGAGCGAGTAGTTAGTGTCGTTAAAAAATGGATGCAGGAAACAGATAATTGGCTATTTGTTTTTGACGATGTAATTGATTTTGATGTAGTCCAATTTTATATACCAGAAAAGCACCAAGGAAATGTCTTAATAACATCAAGGGATTTTTTATGGGAAAAAAGTGGCGCTAGTGCAATAACAGTAGATGTTTTTTCAACAGAAACAGCGATAAAGTTTTTAAAACTTCATGGTGTGAGTGGCACAAATGAGGATTTAATAAAATTGTCAAACACTTTAGGAAATATTCCATTTAACTTGCAGATGGCGGCTAAATATATTGTTAACAACGATCTAACTGTAACTGATTTTCTAAAGCAGCATAATTTTTGGGAAAATAATGTCAATTCAGCGAGTACATATGTAAATATTGCATCTGTATATAAAGAGCAAGGAGATTATTCTAATGCGTTAAAATATTATTATAAATCGTTAGAGTTGCTTGAGAAAGAGCAAAGCAGTAAGTGTATTAATGTCTATAATAGTATTGCTTCAGTTTATCAAGATTTAGGTTATTATGATAGAGCTGAAGAGCTATATAATAAGATTCTTAAAATCAGCATAGAGGGATTGGAAAATGATAGTCTGGATATTGATAATATTGATGTCGGAATAACATATAACAATCTAGCTTCAATTCTTCGTCATAAAAAGAAATATGAAGAAGCTATTTCCCAATATAATAATGCTTTAACAATTTTTAAAGAAAATTTTCATAATGAGCATCCTTTTATTGCTGCAACATTAAGTAATTTAGCGGTTGTATATTGTGAAATTGGAGAATATGCACATGCATTAAATTATTACTACGAAGCGTTGTCAATTCGTGAAAGAGTTTTGGGCACGAATCATCCAGATACGGCTAAAACCTGTACCAGCATTGCAGAAATATATGATATACAAAATGAGTTTGAAAAATCAATTTTGTTTTATGAAAAAGCATTAAACATTTATAATAATGCATTAGGTACGGAAAATCCGTATATTGCAACTGTATATACTAAAATTGCTTCTATTTATCAAAAACAGGGTGATTATCAAAAAGCGCTAAATTATTATAATAAAGCACTAAAAATGCAACATGAGCCAATTGGTTTAAATGAATTTGTATCAAATTCTATTAATGTTATTGGGAAAGATAATAATATTACAAATATAACTAACTTAAGTGAGAGGTCTGTATCCTCAGACAAATCAAATGAAGAAATAGATAAGATGACAAGAAAGGTTCTAAAAGAGTTAGAAAGTGTAGATAAGACGGATTACAGTTTGTTTTATAATAATTTTTCGGAATTTCAACTCATTATTGGATTTATAAAAAAAGAACTTATTTTTGAAACTACTGGAGAAACAGAAATCTGCCATTATTCAAAATTAGCAACCCTAAAGCACATAATTCGAGTAAAAGATAGTCAGCCTCAGCCGAGACTTAGAATAAGTAATATAGCTTATTTAAATGACCCATCGGAGGGGAATGTCCTTTTACAGTTGTTAAAGAAATCTGTTAAAAGCAATGTTTTTAATATGCTTTTTGGTAAAGGCAATCCAGATGAAAACAAATTAATTGAAGTTCCATTTAGCAAAGTTTTTATTGGTAGTTTTTCTACAGCAAAAAATAAATTGCCAATGTGGACTCTTTATGGTGATGATAGCAAAGGGTGTTGCTTGGTTTTTGATGACTACTTTTTTGATAAGAAGAATGAATTAATTGAGTCGAAATCTAAAGCGGATGAAAAAAGTGTTTCTCCCCAAGAGCTGACTTTATATCGGGTAAAATATGTAGATATGGATACTTTGAATGAATCAGATTTAATTGTAGGCTATCTTAAAAAAATTGCTAGTATATTAGATTTATTTGAAGGCATTATATCAAAATATGAATCTGTAAGAATATGGATTATGGCACTGTTGGATGAAATAAGATTTTTATTTAAAGATAGTGATTATGATTATGAAAATGAAGTTAGAATTATTATTCACGCTGATAACGCTGAAATTCAAGTTGATGATGGACAAAATGAATTAAGTATTCCAAAATTATATGTTGATTTACAAAGAAAGCTTATTTATAAAGAAATCATTTTAGGCTCTAAAATTGATAAACCAAATGCAGTCGCTCCGTTTTTGTTACATTCAGACATGGTAAAAAAAGTAACAAGGTCAGGGATTAACTATCAATAATATATAGGTAACCCAGTAAATGGACGGTGTGAAATTTTTTCTGTAAATTCAGATCTTCTATGATAATTGATGTGGCTTGGCGGCAGTTTTCTGCTGTTAAGCCATATTTATTTAATAGCAAAAATAAGCTGGTATGTCAAGAGCACCCAGAAAATCCGCAAACTTCCGTAGTCATCAAGATTTACCTTTTTGTAGCATCTGTAAAATCTGGAGTTCCAGAAGTGAAGAGTAAGCGATGTATAATCGCACGGTTTGTCGCCACCAACTTTTCATGAGATAATCACTTCAGGAGTGAGTATATCTCTGGATCAGCTACATTTGTAGTTGGAGCCGTTTACTCTAACTGTGATTGATTCCGATTGAATTCACTCTGAATAACCTTTAGGAGTGAATTACTATGAGTTCAAAAAGACTGCACTACTCCGATGAAAAGTGGCTGGACCTGATTAGCGAATGCCGGTCAAGCGGGCTCTCTGACAAGGACTGGTGCATGGAGCACCAAATCGGAATCAGTACTTTTTATTACCATGTCAAACGACTTCGCAATAAAGAATGCAGTATTCCACCAGCTGCTGTCGGTGCCGTGATTCCCTGCCAGAAGCAGGAAGTTGTGGAACTGAATTTCAATCCTGTATCTGAATTACCAATGAATTGTAGTTCAGAGGAGATTACTGCAACTGCTATTAAAATCCCAATGCATGGGATTCTTATCTGCTTCCTGCTGAAAAAGGAGTCGCCTTCTGCAATCGTTATGAGTCTTGTCGAGACAGCAAAAGCAAACAACCTGAATGATTACAAGTATCTGTACACCCTGCTTCTGTATATGCCGGACTACAAAAATGAGCCCGCAGGCATAGAACAGCTGCTACCATGGAGTACATTTGTACAGGATAAGTGTTCAGGAATCATAGATGATGACCTGGAACTTCCAGAAAATCGTGGGAACCTGCCAATTTAGGGTTCCCTGGTTCGGATACCCGTGTGGTTATTCATCACTTACCATTGTTTGAACAATACGGCGGTACTTACCGCAAACAAAGCGATTATCTCATTTCAAAGCTCACATTTCCTAAAAGTGAAGAAAACGCTATTAGTATTTATGGGCAACGGCATTTGAATTTTTTTACAGTACAATCAATTGTATTGCTCTGATATTTCATCCAAATACTTCATTAAAGAATATGGAAGCTCTTTCATAAACATTATACTATCTTTAGTACGACCAAACATATCTCTCATCATAGGATGACTAAAAGTAAAATCAACCATGTCTCTAAATTCTCTAATGGCAATTGATTTTTCGTCAGAGCTATTTCCACTTTTTAGTATGTCAATCAGTTCTTTCCCCATATCATAAATCCAAGGAAAATCTTCTTTTAATAGACTGAGCGTCATCAAAAATGCATAAGAACTACGTTTGCCGCTCATATGCATAATTTCATCAAAAAACATAGAACTATATTTTCTAGACATTCTTTTCCGTTCAAATGTCATTTCATTTCTCATAGAAATCCGTTCTAAGGAATCTTTAATTTTTGCCATATCATCGTACAGTTTATCATCGGGATTTCGTAACAATTTTTGATTGTCTCTGGAAAGTTCGAGGATTTCTTCTAATATTTCAGAAGAATGATTGACATCTTCTGGTGCAACATCTTCATCTTTATTTGAACTTTCATCCCTCAATTCGATTAATTCTTGTTCAAGAGTCGGATACCAAACATCAAATGATTTATCAAGGCGCTGCTCAGATATACCTGCATCACCACAAGCTTTATTTAATGTTTGAACCATTTTCTTAATATCATCTTTTTGAAAAATAGTTGACTGAAATTGTAAAATTGGTCCCTGTACTTCTGAACGCTTTATATCAAATAAAAACGGTGTGACAAAGGATTTTTCCATTGTCTTAGAAAGTGCACCTGCTTCAAAAGATAGCCATGGAGCCTCTAAATTTTCTTTGGTTACACATAATATTCCAAATGTTGAATCTTCAAGTTCTTTTGCTATATCAGTGCTCCATCTAGCACCTTTATCAATGTCTTCAGACGAAACATATGGTTCGAGTGATTGTATAACAGATGGAAGCCAATCCCTAAAAGTAACTGCAACTTTCCAACTGACATTACCTGACCAACTAATAAATACTTTCATAGGTTTTCTCCTCATATAGATTTTCCCTTTCATTATAGCAGATTGTTCCAAAATAAATCAAGTATTTGGCAATGATATTGAGATTAATATATGCAAAGAGACACAATAATATGATTTTGGAAAGATTACAGAGGATATATTTTTAAGGAAAGTAGAAAGGGTCAGGCACCAATGTGGTCAACCTAATGTCAACTTAAGACAAGTGCCTGCTCAGGTTAATGACTAACGGTGTGAAATTGAAAAAAGAGGAAGGTAGATTTGAAAAGAAGACGCACCTTAATAGAGCTTCACAGAAAAAGCCCTATTAACAGCTATTGATATTAGAATGCAACTTTTTTATTGTTAAAAAGTGTTCTGCTTATTGCTTTATTCTTCTTTCGTCGGAATGTTCTTCCAGGCATAATCTGAGATCTGCATCGGAGAGATTCCTTATATAGTATATCAAGTGCAGATAAATCGAAAAGATTACACAGGATTTCCTTATATTTTGTTTCGACTGGCCAGCGATAGAAGTAAATATCCTCAGACCCGTCTTTTTCGTTGCCGGGAAGACCCGTGATTATGTCTCCAGAGCATTTCTTAGCAATGTTATAATTCTGTTTTAAGCGCATAAGACAAAGGTGCTGATGCTCGACACAGTAACGAAACATATCTTCAGAATAATAGCCACGATCAAAGATTACAACGCTGTTTTGATAGATATTTAAATCTTCTAAATTATGCAAATGCTCTAAAGCAGCGGAACGTTCAGATGCAAGATATCGTTGAAAAGAAGCATGGACAATATAATCATCAAGAACATCATAAACAATGGAACCAAGTCCCATAGTAAAACGGCGGCTTGAATCAGGATATCCAAACATTTCACCAAAGAACTCGAAATTCGATTTCGAATTAGGCAATTCTATTTTAGAACCATCAATGGCAAATGAATGATATCCATTCCAAAGTTTACGAGATGGGAGCTGCTTATAGAATAAATCAACTGATAAATAGTAGAGCTCTTTAAATAAGGCAGGGTTAATAAATTGGCGAGCCTTTGACAGAGCCTGTTTTGAAATATCAGGGAAATCAAGGGTTGCCGTCAACGCTTTACATATAATTTTTAATACAAATTCGTATTAATGTATTGATTTTAGAGCCTTTCTGCTCTATAATATTATCATGTATTTTTTGTTGAATCCAGCATAGAATAATAGTAGATGACAGAGTACCTTAGACAGTAGGTGAGGTATGCTCATAACACCCTACCGAGGGAAGGGAAGATAATATGTTTTATAATTCAGAAGAATCTTTTATTGATAAGTTTATTGCTTGCTTAAAAAAATTAAGTGTTACGGAAATTCCATTTGATAATAATGCCTTTTATAATGGTATTGAGCAGATGAGGCAGTATTTTCAAAATAATAGAGAAAATATGGGAGAGATTTCTGATGAAATTTCTTTATTATTTATTAAAAATCCGTTTGAGAGAAATTTTGCTCGTTTTAGAGATGCAATATCTGAACAGAACGGGTGGTATATGTCATTTGAGAATCCAGAATACACTATAGGTATTATTAAAATTAATAATACTGATGCTGATAATATATTAAATGAACAAGATTTAAATATTCCATTAAACTATTTGTATGATTTTGCCAAAGCATTTTGTCTTGGGGCTAATATTCAGATGAAGGCAGTAGGATAGGAAGTAGAATACTATGCGGATAATTGATATTTTGAATGCACCTAAGTGTAAAAAAATTTTTTCTGAGATTCAAGAATTTGTCAAACAATCCTTATTTGAGTATAACAATGCCATTGAGCGTGATAGTAAACGTGAGGGGTTTTGTTTTCCAGATAAGGATATTTTTGATTTTGTTTGGGGAACCGTCAATTTTAGTGGGACAGAAATATGTGTATTAGATTCACCGCTATTGCAAAGATTGAGAAGAATTCATCAATTAGGTTTAGCCAGTAGTGTTTATTGTAATGCGGATAGTTCTCGTTTTAGCCATACAATAGGAGTAACTGAAGTGTCTGATAGAATGGCTAAAGTGTTAAAAAAGAGATTAAATATGACCATGGGAGAAGCTCAAGAAAATAGATATGATATTGGTGAAATAGTACGTTTGGCAGCGATTTTTCATGATACAGGTCATATGTTTTTTAGCCATGTGAGTGAATTGTATTTTTCATACGATAAGTCGTTTCCACGTTATGAGGAAGTTCTTTCGGCCAAATCATATTTTTGCGAAAATACATCATCAAGCGTTTCTCTTCATGAATTATTTAGTGTTATGATAGTTAATTCAGAGGAAACTTTGCGATTGTTTAAGCTTATTGCTCCGCATATGAAAAAATCTAGGTTGGTACAAAAGGAGCATTATGAGCAGCTTGCAGAATACATTTCATGTTTAATTATTGGAATACCTGTTGATAAATTTATCCTCCCGTATTCAGCAATAATAAACAGTTCTATAGATTCAGATAAACTGGATTATTTATCAAGAGATTCTGCCTGCACGAAAGTTCCAATAGCAGTTGATATAGCGAGGATAATACAAAAATTAGATGTAGTTAATATAAAAGAAATTGATTATCCAGTTATTTGGAATGATACTACTTCAGAGGCAGTACCTTTAAAAATAATGGCAATAAAAAGTTCTGCCAAAAAAGTTTTCTGGCAACTTTCGAATGCAAGGTCAAATATGTATGAAAGTGTATACTATCATCATAAAATATTAACGGCAGAATCTATGTTTCGTAAAATGTTAAGGAATCTTTATGAAATAAAAGATGAAACGAATCTGAGTTTTACAAAGATTATGAAATTAACAGATGATATGTTCAACGAATATTGGGATTTGATTTTACTTAAGCCGGAAATGAGGGAAGCTAAAGGAGTAGGGAAAGTTTCAGAATTAATAAAAAATATAAGAGAGAGAAATTTATATAAGCGAGTAGCATCATTTTCCAGAAATAGTTTTAAAGGGTCTTTGTCATCTATTAAGACCTTTTTTAACCAAGTGATACAAGATTCTTTGTCCGAAAAATATAGATACTTTTGCAGTTTAATGAACGAAGAATACGAAAAAATTTGTAATCTATTAAACATTCAAGATAACACACAACAACCATTTGAGTTTATGTTTGTATTTTCAAAGTATGATGCAATGTCATCTATGCCAATAGAAAGTGGTGATGGTTTTTGTGTTTGGTCCTCTTCATTGATGAAGCAGGAAACTATGGAAGCGGGCAAAAAATCTCAGCAAGAGCAGTTCTATCTTTTAACAAACTGTAAAGACCGAAAAATTGTATATTTAGCATTAGAAAAAGTTCTTACAAAATTCGGTATAGAACAGTTGGCAAGAGACTCAGCTATTTGTTCAAAAGTTCCTTATGAGGAAATGAATAAAACTCGTATGCGACTTTTAGAGCTAGGATATTATAATGACGCACTTTATTTGTTGCAAGATGAGAATTTTACTCGTTTATTGGATACAAAGACTTTTAAAGTAGTTATAAATAAATATCGAAGCTTTTTGGGAGTCGATTCCTGTCAAATTACCGAAGAAAGTTTAAATAAATTTCTTCGTCAATTTTTGTGGCTTGATATGGATAAAGAGGATTTAGTATCGCTATTAGATGGTATTCTTAAATTGCTTGAAAGTGCTTATTATCTTGATAGAGAGTCTTTTGCTACTGAAGTGGGGAAATTAATAGAAGAACTTTCAATTTTGCAATATAATGACAAGCATATCGTAACACTAGGCGGATTATTTGACAGTGCAAAGCATTTAATGTACTATTTTAATGACATTAAGGGAGGAACAAATGTAATTTTTGATGGTTCATTGGAAAGTGCATTGAAGAATACTGCTGAAAATGATTGTTTATGCTTTTTTGATGATGGTGCCTATTCTGGAAAACAGGTAATTTCTATATTTCAAGAATTAATGGGAGTTCCAATTGACGAAAGAACTACTAACGAGCATCATGTAGATGAACTGACACAGGAATATAAGGAAAAAATAAAAAAGATAAATATAGTTTTGGCATATTTATGTTTTAATAAACAATCAGAACATTACATAAAAGATGAATTAAAAAGGCTTGGAATTGAAAATATTACAATACTTTTTGTAAAAGATTTGTCTGAAAAGATTTTTGACACTGATAGTTCCGTTTTCTTAAATAATGAACAGAAAGAGTTGGTTGAAAAATGGTTGGCTAAAATAGGTTATACAGTTTTATTATCTTCAAAGAGAAAAATTGATGGAGAATATAAACCGCGTTGGAATGAGGAGCGAATACAGGAAGCAGCATTGGGGTATAATAATGCTCAACAATTGGTTGTTTTTTCTACTAACATTCCGACATACTCCATTACAGCATTTTGGGCAAATGGCGATTATGGAACACATAAATGGAGAGGTCTTTTTCAAAGAACAGTTAAGGATTAAGGAAAAATTACAATATTACCCTATACAGATAGAGCATAGTACTATCTTGACACCATAACATTTCCCATTTTATAAGTGCTGTGTTAATCACCTGCTAAAATGAGAGGTTAAAACACCTTAAAATTAGCAGAGAAACGCAAGTACGAGATAACATTCAAAATACGTTGAATATACTTGTGCGGAAGAACCTTTGCTGTGAGCCACTATTCCGGTCACAATGAGCCACTTGTTTTATAATAGAATTATGCACAATTATTGTGTAAATCTATTATACAGGAGGTCACCATTATGACCAAATATCGAGAAACCCTAAGATTATCCAGCTTAGGATTTAGTAATCGGAACATAGCATTGAGCGTTCTGTGTTCAAGAAATACCGTGGCAAAGATCTTAAAACGAGAACAAGAATTAGATATCTCTTGGCCGTTGGATGTAGAGGAAATCTCGATGGAGAAGATGAATAATATTTTTGCGCAAACAGATTTGTTCATAACCATATTTACAACTATTGTAACTGCGGTTATAACGTTTTTTATAGGAAGATATACGAGCCGACTGGATGACCGCAGACAGGGACTGAAGGATATTGATGAAACATTTTATAAACCGTTCATTAGTCTTTACCTGAATGCTCATCATGCAAACGCATTCTTTTTTGTTGATTTACCTTTGGAAGTGCAGGATAAAATTGTAGAATTGTTACTTGAGAACAGAAAACGTGTGCCGCCATGGGTTGAACGGAAAATATCTGAAATAGATTTGTGTTATTCTGGATATAGTGTTCAGATAAAAGAAAAGGAAGAAATCTCCGCTGAAGACAAGGAGTATATTGAGAAGATTTTTCAGACAATATTTGAATATGCGGAAAAGCAATATGGACAAAATGAACGGAAACTGTATCATAATTTGTTTGAGCGAGTTGGTTATAAGATAAGCGAATGGAAAAACAGGTAATGTATATGAGAGTTTAATCTTATGACATATATACAGAAAAGATGGAATTCAGCATATAATATAAGTGAATCAAAAGATTTTGTGTGGCGGCACGTGAAAGCTGTACTGCGCTCAGGCGGGTTAATAATTGCGGGAAAAAGTGTACTGGATAGCATTCCGGAAGAAATTAAGCTTTTGTTGGATGATGAACTTTTACATATTTAGTATAACAGAATGGCTTTTAGCTATAGTAATTAAATGGGTAATCAAACTTTTTGAGGGTTTGCCAAAGTTTATGAGGGTCAGTCGTGAGGGACTGGCCCTTTTAGACTGCCAGTTTTTGAGGGTTTGATTTGAGGGTTTGATTTGAGGGTCTGGTTTGAGGGTCAGTCGTGAGGGGAATTTATGAGGGTCTGATGTTATACCAGACCCTTTTTGTAGTTATTCTATTTCGTATTCTTCAGGGTATGGGATTTCATGATCTGAAAGTATCTTTTTTAATTCTTGGATATATTTGTATTTACGCTCGATTTCAATCCAGTTTCCGTGACACAAAGTGTGACATTCAGATAATTCCTCACGAGTAATCTCATAATCAGTCCAAAGTATACATTTATGATTTTTGCTAAAAGCACGATAGTTTTCCATGTGATTCTCCTTAAAATTATTCATCTTCAAAATAAGTTACAGGGTTATAGTCAGTTACTCCATTAAGAATGGGGGTTGTTCTGGCTGCATAAAGGAATCTGTTCCTGAAATGCTCAAAGGCACGGAACATAGAATGTTCAGAGTTGGCGTAGAATGCAATTAATTCCTCTCTTGCAGCCGTAGGGGTTCCGGCATTTATGGAATTAAATCGCACATACATTTCTTTTAATTCACGATAATCCTTAAGTTTATTGTCGATATGGAAAATGGCATCTTCATAATCGTAAGTGTTCATTAGGACATGAAAATGTTGATCTACGCGTGGTTCAGAATGATAGTGGATATTATCCTGGTTAGCCAAAATTAACCAGCGATATTTTTTTAACAGATATACTTCATCTGAGATGGGGAGTGAAATGGGGCGGCCTTCTTCTAAAGATAACTGTTCCTGTCGTTCACGATCTCGTTGGCGATAATACTTTAGAAGCTGCCGGATGTGGTTATCAATCATTCTTATGATCCATTGAATTACATGAAATGAATCCACAACCGGAACAGCATTGGGAAAATATTTATCAACATAATCTATGTATTGGTTGTACATATCGGAAATAAGATATTTAACACCATTACGTTCTTCGGGTGGAATAGAGGTAAAGTAAGGTTCAGTTACACTAACTCGTCGACTGCGTAACAAATCAATTGGGTCACCGGTATGAAAATCCTGAATGACTAGTGCATACTTGCAGTTATCATCCATATCCAGGTATACCTCATCAATGGAGATGGCATCAGTAAGCGGTAATCTATCAAGCTTTACATAGCGATTGAATACCTCGTGGGCATATGTATCAGATACATTAAAACGTTTAGCGATTGATGCAGAGGTTTCTAATAGATTTCGATAAGCATTAACTATTAACATATCCGTAGCATTGGTAGTTCTGCGTTGCCTGTTGAGATAGTTGGAATCGTTATGCGCAGCATGGTCAAAAAGCTTGGACACATTTTCAAATTTCAAGCCAAATTTTGAAACCATTGTATCATCAATACAGATAAATATCGGCTGTGATTTCAGAGATTCAGGAATCAGATGCAGGGCTATTTTAGCTGTTACATTCATAAAGCCTGAATAATCAACTTTGGCATAGGAACACGCATAATAAAAGGCATTCAGAGACTTTTTCGTAATTCCGGATAAAAAGTGTCGGTACAAAAAACGTATGGAATAGGCCGACTCCAAGACCAGTATTGAGAGTATCAATAGAAACAGCGTTTCAGCGCTTGGGGCTGAAAAAGTTTCAAAATATGCTGAAAAAGCTAACTTGAAAAAGTAAATTCCAGTGCAGAAGTAAATTCCACACTCATTTAAAAGTTCTTGATTTTCTAAGAGTTTTATAAGCTCAAAATGCATATTTCTGTTATAATAGGAGTAACTTCTTGGAAAAAAGCTGATTTGATGGTATGACAAACGGACCACTGGAAGGTAGTGTGCGAGACTAAATTCCACCGGTCATGTGAGGAAAATGTGAAAGTTTAATTTCCAGTCCGACAGCAGATTTCTAAGTGGTTGTTAATGGTTGAAGCGAATCAGCTTAGGCGTTAGATTGACCAAATCAGGGTCAATGCGCTTAAGCTGAAATGCGTTTAGGGTTTCTTTTCCGAGTGTCTCTAATGCGGCGTCATAAGGCGTGCTTCCATTAAGACTTTCCCTTGGAGTGGAGTTGATGTGATTCACGATTAGATTCACATCCCATTGTGTCAAAAATTCAAAACTAGTTCCTTTGGGAAGCACCATGCGAAGCATGGTGTGAGCCTGCTCAAGACCTCCTTTTTGTCCGCTACGCATGGGATCACAATAGTAGATGCTGGTACGCTGAATTTCATCCAGTCCTGTTTCAAGAGCGACAGGATCTCCGAATTCTGAACCTCTGTCTGTCAAGATATATTCAAAGACAGATAAGAACTCATAGGTGCCCATACGTTTTTCTAAACGGTCAAAAATAAGCCGGACAGCGCCTTTAGTACAACGATTCAGGAGAAAGGCAAGGAACAGCTTTTCCTTAGTGAAGAAAAAGGTCAGTAACGTCTTGTTGGATTCTCTGGATGAGTGTACCGTATCCATTTCTACAAAAGAGGATAACTGCAGCTCACTAAAATCACTGAATAACCTTTTCTCGAAGACGGTTCTGTTTGTAATCTGTGTTTTATGGCACTTTCGTGGCTTGAAGCCGGGCTTACGTTTTAAATCAATGTTTCTGGCTGTAAACAGACCTTGATCCAGATAGGTGTACAAGGAACGGACTGACATATCCAGTTCTGGATGATTGGTAATGATTTGATATGGAGATTGTCCCTGCTCGATTAAAGGAGAAACAATGCCATCCTTTTTGCGTAATTCATGTTTTGTCATGTTTATACCGGCTCTGGAACCGGAAAGCTTTTCACGGTATTTTCTATCAGCAAAACGTGCATCGTATCTGTATTTCTGGGCGATGGTGCAATGATTTATCTTTTTTGTGCAGCCATTACAGACATAGGGCGCCTTATCCAGTCTTTTGCACTGTTCCTTCACAAAATCCTTGCAAGTTTGATTACAGGTGGGGCAGGAAGTGCATTTTACATCGCAGAGAATGATTTTTCCGCAGACATTGGTTTTCCGGCAATGGAAGCGATGAATACAAAAGTTATGGGCATTATAGAAAGTACCTTTGTGATACCAGTCGGATAGACGGTGAGCCCTTACTTCTTTGGAAATGGTTGTTGGATCCTTGCAAAGAAAGCGGGCAATGTTCTTAAAGGTTTCTCCCTTGTTCAGTTCGTTTTCGATATAGATACGGTCTTCAAGGGAAAGGTGCTTCTGGTTTCCTGGAATATATTTACTCATGGATATCCTTCTTTCTACTGCTGTCAGAAAGAAAGATAACCTTACCATTTTTATATGAAAGAGTAAACCTTTACTGTGCGGGAGTAAATTCCACCACCAAATGGTGGTGGAATTTAAAATTTGCTTAATTGTAATCCAAGATTCCATACCCGCTATCTTGGATAAGTGTAAAAGTTAATAG
>OHJT01000383.1_pt1 | contig 36918 bp, 34 predicted proteins | sample 1568651 | NCBI WGS metagenome assembly OHJT01 (sample SAMEA3879608, study PRJEB24766) | human gut metagenome | biome: human-associated habitat; feature: feces | place: USA | collected 1985/1987 | reverse complement strand
GGACAATGGGAGTTGGAATGTCTATTAATGCAAGAATTGCTATAATAGACATTCCAACTCCCATTGTCCTGCATAACTTCTTTTCATCATATTTTTTCTTTTCTTCTTTTGAAGCTGTATTATATCCAGAAATAAACCAGCTTCCGTGTCCAGAAAGTAAAACTATAGAAAGTACAGCAAATATTACAAAGACAATCCACACTATCCAATCAGAACCTGTTGCTAAATCTGCTAATTTCAATTATAGACCCTCCCTAAATTTCGTTTTTCTTAATTCTAAAAATCTGAAAGTTGTCTTTTAAGATTTCAATTTCGTTAAATCCTCTAAATACATTTCTGTATAACCACATTCTGGGCAGACTGCAACTCTAACATCATCTATAGTTGTCGCCTTTTGTTTTTCATCTACACGAACAACCATCCCATAGCCACCGCCATTAACTTTAAGTCTTAAATCTAATTTCATACTTGCTCCACACTTTTCACATTTCCTCATTGTTTATACCTCCAAATCCCGAATTTGAGAAAAAGCTCAAAGGACTTTTAATGTCCCTTATGCTTTTCTCTTTTCTTTCGCTGTTTTAGTTCAAACATTCGCTGTTCTTCCGCCTCTTTTTTCTTTCGTTTTTTTTCTTTACGCTCCTGTTTGTTCTGTTCCTGCTGTAATTTCAATGCCTGCTGCGATTTTGTTCCAACGCCTATTTCCTGCATTTGCCTTTTCGCTTCACGCTGCATCCTTTTTGGATTTCTTTTTATTTCTTTTACAACAGTTTCAACAGCAGGACTAAATTTCAAACTGGAATAGTATTTTTGAATATATTCCTGTACTTCATAATCTTTTGGTTCTGCACCAAAAGTTACTTTGGATACAGATAGTTTTCCATCCTCGATACGTTCAAATACGCCTACCCAAAATGGATCTTCAAAATATACCATCAGTTTTCCACTTACTTTTTCCATAAGAATCCCTCCTAAAATAATTGTTGAACAAAGAATGGACAACCCGGAGGGGGCAGGTTACTTACCCTATTCACATAGGACGGCTGGGCTACCTACCAGCTCTAGCACATTTTTAAGTGTGCATTGCGTTTTTATCTTTGCATTTATAATCAAGCCATATGGCACGATTAACTTAATACGACAAAATCCAATTTGCTTAACTCTTTTCATCATAACAAACTGAAATTTATCATTCTATATATATCTACATTATAACCACGAAAAATATTAGATACAATAAAATGTATCTCGAGAGCTTAAATTCTCCAACTACCGTGTTTCAGGATTTCTCCACCTAGTAGAAAGATTATCGTTTGTTCAGGGAATAAAATAGCACCATCCTCTTGACTCGTTTCCTAGAGATAACTTGTTCATCTGACCTTGACGGTCATATTAAGTTGTGGCAGATTGCAGACAGCCTACAATCAGAGGGCATATACTAAATGCTACCCAAACATTTTCTTATCAGTCTACATCCATGTGAATACAAAGACAGCTTTTTCTTTTTTCCAATATCCACATACCAGCCTTTTTGTTTTTGCTTATCCACAGCAACTAAGATTACTGTTGTTTGCGTACAAGTTTCAAATACTTCTTCAGAAACAATCATATTCATTCCATGATGCTTAACAAAAATTTTGGTTTCTTCTGATATTTCATCCATATATGCAAAAATAATCAAACAAGAATTACCTGTTTTTTTCGTATTTATATGGTCAAGCTGCCTTTTGAGTAAATTTTTTATATCCTTTGCTTCTGAAACACTGACATAATAAGAAATGAAATCCTTTAATGGTGAAAACTTCTTTCTAAAAAGCAAGCCATCCGCCTGTGCCTCAAATTTGTAATTCAAGAATTTTTGTTTAATGCTATTTGCGTCTAATAATGCAATTTCACATAATTCTTGATTTTCATATTTCTTATACATCTTTGTTGCTTCATAATGTATCACATAAGCAATATTTTTATAGATTAGTACAACTGCAAGCATTCCAGTTATTATCCATCCCACAAGTATTGCTAATCCAAATTCTTGTTTTCCCTTACTCAGAAGTATAAAACAAAATACCAATAAGGTAATAGCTATCAATGCTGACACTATCCCAAGAATAAAACAGTTTTTCCTTTTTCTGATTGTTTTATCATCCCATTCATAATCTGCATTAGATGAAGTTGCTTTCTTTTTTTTAATCAATTTATTGCCCATAACAGCACCTCAAATTCAAATTTATAGAATTAATACTTATCGCTTCTTGATACTCCATTCATCAACTTGAGTTCTTCTTTCTGCATAGTAACCGCAAGGCATATCCTTTAGAATACCAACAGAATTATCTATTTCAAATATTGATTTTAAGGATACTATTTTTGCCTCGTCTGTTTCATGCTCTTGTCCACATAAAAATTGCCACATTCCATCATCTTCATCATGCGATACATATAAAATAGGTTTCCCATACTCTATGATATGAGAACAAGTAATAGTAGCTGTATTTGGATCATCATAAAAAGGAAATCCCTTCTCTAATATTTTAGCATTTTTATTCATTTTTAACTTCTCAAATAATCCCATAGTGAATATCTCCTCAAACTTCAGATTTTATTGCTAACAAGAGACATTATCTTTCATATAAAATATGCAAATCTCCGTCAACAAATCCAATGCCTATTGCTTGATATTCTTTTATTTTTCCAGCATATTTTCCAAAAGAAAGGTATTCATTCACTAAACCAACAAAAAATTCTTCCATTAATTTCCAATCACTTTCACACTCTATCACGAAAGGGTTATCTCTTGTAGCAAATACTTCATCACAAGCCCAATCGTCATTATTCTTATCGAATGAAAATGTGCCGACTAATTCAATAGACCATTTATTATCTGTATCCTCATATAAATTAAAGTTAATCGCTTTTATTTCACTATTCAATTCATTCTTTAAAATCAAATCTAACCATTCAAAGAACGCTTTGTTGTTTTTATCCGATTTTAACCTATCAAACAGCCTCATACTTAGACCTCCTCAAATTCAAATTTTCAATTTTACAAACTGAAATTTTCTTAACTCTTTTAATTCGACAATCTGGAATTTACTATTCCAGCCAACTCAATTCGTATCTTTTGGCTCTGGAATAATAATCTCTTTTCCCTCTTTTTCTATTCGTTTTATAAAGTTATCAAAATGGTCTGTCATACCATCAACAAAAAATGCTTTTTTCTTTCTCCCATTGACATACACATTCATACCACCGCGTTTCATTTTACAATAAGATATGTCTGATATTTTCCAATATCTTCTAAAGATAAACAGTTTAATAACCGTGATATTATCTCCTTCAACTTTTATCTCCCACACTCCTTTTAACGGAGCAATCATACCAAAAAGAGTAACTCCAAACCAAATAATAGATAATGGGATAATAATCATCAAGTATCTTTTAGAATAAAAATTTTCAGGTTCACTCCAAAATCCCCAGATAAGAACACCAAGCAGAAACAAAGCACCTATTGCACATATAAATGATACATCTGATATTGTTCGAATAGAAAATTCATTTAAAGATTTTGTTGTTTTATGATTTCTTTTTTGCATTATATCTAAAATAAATAAAACGATATATGCAACTAAAATTGTACCTAAATATTTCATGTCTTACCTCCAAAACTTCTGGTTTATATTGCTTCTCTCAGTCTCTATGTCCCATTAGCTTGCAAACCATTCTTTTAATTCTTACAATAATTCCTCCAACACCTCCCAGTCTTGATAATAAGATGCCGAGCGCAAAAAATATCACTATAACAGTTGCCATATCCAAATAATTTTCACCCATATTTTTTCTCCTTTACAACTTAAAATTTGTCGTTTTCTTTCAGTATATCATAATTATAATCTTTCGGGCAGATAAAAGGCTTTTGTTTCTACGGAATTGTTTTCAAAATCCATTTCTACATAATAATCCCGGATGAAAATTGATCGGTAATAATCTTGTAAGGAATAAATATCAAGAGTTTTAAAATCGACCAAACACAGGGGAATCGGTTCTTTCTTTTCATTTTCATATTTCCAATATTCTAAGGAAGCAGCAACTTTATCAAGGCAACTTTGGCAGAGATGATCCGTTAGATTTCTTTTGTTTAATTTGTAGTTTTCCGGTAACGTGATATCTATCTCAGCCATTCCGCGGGAAACATCTCCATGAGAGGAATACGTGATTTCGCCTGTGTTTCCGAAAAGCACATTTGAACTGGTTTTATTTGGTATGTCATTTCCGTTTTCATCATATGCTTTTAGTTGGAAATCTAAGACGTACCAGTCATTGAGGGAAATCAGTCCAACTGTATCAAATTTTCGATAATAATCCATCATACTATAATCAGAACTTCCACATAAATAGCATGTAGAGATATCTTTTAGGTTTGATTGCAGATCGTCAAAGGTTACTTCTGTCCGTTCTTTTGGGCCATCTGTTTTCAGAGAATGTGTTAGAAAAATGCCGTGATGTTGATGGATAACATAACCGATGAGAAAGGATACAGCTAATAGGACGGTGCACCAGAATAAATCTTTCCTGCTATGATAATATTTTTTTCTTTTTTCATGCATGATCGAATTCCTCCGTGAAAAAATATAGTGTACTTAAAATAAGTCCATTTAAAACATTCTACCATTATTTGTACTTAAAATGAACTTGAAATATGAACTTAATATGTACTTATAGAGATGGAGAGAATAATCATGGAGAAAGAGAAGCATTTAGGATTACGGATTGATGCTGAAACGCATAAAAAACTGAAAAGCCTGGCAGAATTTGAAGGGCGTTCGATCAATGGAGAAGTGTTATATTTAATACGTCAGGCAATCATAGAATTTGAAAATAAGCATGGAGAACTGAAATAAAAGAATCTTCACATATGGATACAAGAAAAGCCCGTTCGGTTGTATGGAACGGGCAAATTTTATTTGGCCAGGAAGTTGCTCTGTATTTCCAGCGGCATATTGTAGTTCTGACCGCGCTTGATCAGACTGTATAACTTGAAGCTCATGAGTTCCGGACTGGAATTTAAGCAGCTACAGAGCCCGAAATAGTTCAGATCTTCGTTCTTTGACAGGTCTGCGATTTCTTTATCATCCAGGATAAGATCTGCAGCGAAAAGGTTCGCTTCGTATTCCGTATTATCCCTCATGTTATATAAGACATCATCTTTCATCGGTGCCATTTTGAGCTGAGAACGATGCAGAATGATGTGACCGAGTTCGTGGGCGGCAACAATCTTTTTCTCTTCCTCAGAGAGAAAACTGCTTACCATAACATAAATGGTCTGGCAGCTCATGAAACAGTATCCTTTTAATTTTTCGTAGCGGTCTGTTTCTCCAACGATCACATTCATTTCTTCCAGTATTTCAAAAGGATCCCTGGTCTTGAACTTTTTTACAAGTTTTTCTACTTTGTTGTAAATATATGAATTCCCCAAATATATCACCTCGTGTATGAATCAAACAGAAGCGGGTAATGTTACTTCTGACAATAAAACTATATCCTATAGGCTGTCCAATAATCACCCCATCTATTTGGCATCTAAATATTTCTTTGGTGTAAATTTCTTTGCACGTCTCTTGGAATCCAGATATAAAGACTGGATCTCATCCATAAAGGCTGTTTTGTCTTCATCAGAAAGTTCCCCGCCGGCGAACATTGCAGCGGCCTGTTCTAAGATCTGCTGAGCCTGTTTTGCTCCACGGTTTCCAAATTGTTCAGATGCTTCTGTGATAAAAGCCTCTTCTTCTGTCATGAGATAGGAGATATCGCAGCTTAAAATGTCTGCAAGTTTCTGGTAAAGGTCATGTTTCTTTGGATAACGGCCTTCAATTTCCCATCCCCGAACAGTCCGAAGGGAGACACCGACAGCATCGGCTAATTGGGTTTGGTTGAGTCCTTTGTTTTTTCTTAAATTTTTCACTTTTTCACCGAATGTCATAAAAATACCTACTTTCTAATTGGCGTTTCAGGATCTTTATGTATGATGCTGAAACGGGATAGGAAATAAATTTCCTATAATCAACAAGTTGCCTCTTGACAAGAGGCGAATGATTGCCTATAATGTGAATCACAACAGAACGGCAACTACTTGCCTATAATATAAATGATATTTCCTTTCTTGTCAATGGATTTACTGAAAATTGCCTATTTTGGCACGATCTCTATCGTGTGAAAAAGAGTTGGGATGAGATCTGATTGCTTATGGGAAAGAGAAAGATAGGCAACTTATGGGAGGTGATTGATTTGAAACAGAAGGAAACATTCCTCTGTATTGATCTGAAATCTTTTTATGCTTCTGTTGAGTGTGTGGAAAGAGGACTGGATCCGTTTACTACCAATCTGGTTGTTGCAGATCCGGACCGATCGGTATCCACTATTTGCCTTGCCATCACGCCGGCTATGAAAAAGCTGGGGATCCGTAACCGTTGCAGGATCCATGAGATACCGGATCATATCGAATATATTGTAGCAAAACCGAGGATGCAGCTCTATATGGAGTATTCGGCAAGGATATACGGGATTTATTTAAACTATGTGGCAAAAGAAGATATCCATGTTTACAGTGTGGATGAGTGCTTGAGTAATAAAATGGACTTTTTTATTATTGCTTAAAGGAGGAAGCCTATGGGATCAGATGCTATCAGATGGCATGTACATTGCTCTGTATGCGGAGCATTTATTGAAAAAAGCGCACATTGCGATTCAGAAGTAGAATGTAAGAAATGTAGAAGCACTTTGGAGATTTTAGTAAAAGATGATATTGTTTCAGTACGGCCTTTGCACATCAAAGACGAAAAACTGAAAGAAAGAATGCGGGTATATTCTCAAAAAGTGATGAATTCCCGAAAGGAAACTAAATAAATTGAGCTATTAGAATAAGCGGTGGATTTGGCTGGAACCATCAAGGCTGCACTTGATAGCAAGAGTTTGTCAAGGAGCTGAACCTGACTGGAATCATGAAGAGCCCGGCAAAACATTTGCAGATACAATGCAGGATGATATTTCATTCTGTGTCTGTGGAAGCATTTGTTTTGCCGGCTTTTTTTGTTTTCTCAAAAATTAAAAAAAGTTGAGTTTTTAACCTGTAAAACAGGGCTTTTTCCTTTCTATATATAGAGGACAAAGTTTCGTGTGCAAAAATCAGAGATGATACGGGATTTTGTATGATATAGCCGAAGGAGGTAATTACATAGGAGCTACGGGCTCCCGTTCAAAAAAAACGGGTGAGTTCGTGGCTAATTGTGATGAGATTTTTATAGAGTTCATGGATCACCCGTAGCCGTAAGGCAGAAAGGTGGTCCATATGTTGACATTAAAAGAATTGAAGAAAGTAGTAAAAGTGGCAGGTATGACAAAGAGAGTCCCTTCTGAAAAGGCGTTAGAAAAAGAAGAGATTGTAGTAAAGGAAATTTTGAGTGGGGAATGTGATATTACCGTTTACGCAAATGGGTATGTGTTATACAGGGAAAACGGAAAGAAAACCATCTTTCCACTCCATTCCTGTAAAGATTATCAATACATGGATGTGAAGGAAGATCGAAGCATTATGAACGAAGAATTTTTTGACAACGAAAATTGGTACATTCGTTTATTAATGGAAGCAACGGATCGTATGGAAATAAATCAGGCTAAGGTGGCATCAAACCATAGGCTCGTTTCGTATAGCGATTATGCGGATGACAGGATCTTACTGCTAGATCCAGCTTCAGATTTTCTCGACCAGTATATTGAAAAAGAGATGGTCTGCGATTTCTTAGATTGTCTGACTGCCAGACAGAAAGAAATCATCCAGTTATTTTACTTTGAAGAAATGAATCAAGAGAAGATTGCGGACTATCTTGGGATCAGACAGCAGAGTGTTTGTGAAATGATGCAAAGAGCACTTTCTGTCATGAAAAAACATGCAGATAAAGAAGAAAATTAAAAAAAATCCAAAAAATTTAAAAAGCACCCTGTAAAACAGGCCGTTTTCCTTTCGTTATATGAAGACGTTTGTAAGAAACACTTCATGTACCTTGAAAAGAGAATAGCCTGCCCGGAGTGATACCTGCCTTGAATGTGCATTGTGCGTGTCCTGACAGAGAAAACGTTTTGGAGATATGGACTCTAAAACAGGAACGGATCCGGGGAAGAGAACAGGAAAACGCTTAAATCTTAAATAAAAAATAATTGTCTGAATCAAAATGAGGATGACAGTAGAAATCATATGGCGGTGTTTGTTTGAAAAGGCAGATACCGCCATATATTTGTGCTGTTATCTCAGCAAAGTGCTGACTGTCCCCAATAGCACAAAACCAGGAAAGGAGGGGATTATTTTCAGGAAAGAATGATGGAAAACGATGAACAAGTATAACGGATAAATAAGATTCAGAAGAAAGGAAGGATTTAAGAACATGAAAGTGAAACAAAAAGCAAAGCGGGTTGTATCCGGATTGCTGACAGCGGTCACTCTTTTATCTACGGTGTTATCACCAATCAGCAGTTATGCTGCGGAGCTTCCGAAAGAAAGAAAACTGCCTCTTTTGGAAGAGGTACAAAGCCAGCTAGATGAAGATGAAATTGTTCTGGCAAAGGATCATCAAGTGGAAGTGGGAACAAGTTTTGACGTGAAAACAGATTTTACAGGGTTAGAGATCAAGGATGCAGCAAAGGTAAAGATTACTTTTGAGGAAGCAAAGAATGAGCAGGGAGAGGATTTTACAACATCCCACGCAGATACCTATAAAACTGTTTATTATGTAGAAACGGTCAATCAGGAACATCCGAATTATCAGATCAGCAGAAATGTGGTCGTAAAGGAAATAGAAAAAGAGAGTGAAAGTCCTTCAGCAGATGCAGAGCACTCCGAAACAAAAGAGACGGAAGAAGATGAGGAGGATTCAGAGAAGCCGTCAGAAATCCCAACAGAGACACCGGATGTATCAGAAGGAAATGCTGCTTTTGATGCTTTGGTAGAACAGATAACAGAGCAGGATACCTTTGATGAAGGATCGGGATTAGCATTACATGATGTAATGGAACAGGCTGCAAATCAGGGAGTTGATTTTGAGTCTATGGAAACCGGAGAAGTTGCGACTTTTTCAGCAATAGCAGCCAGAGATGCAAGTGTAGGATCTCAGCAGGTAACTATTGAAAAAGGTCCAATATATCGATATGCAGACTATGGGCTTGGAACATATCTTACAGAGCCGTATTATATTTCTTATGGAAGTGTAAGAGCAACGGCTTATTGTATCCAGCCGGCAAAGCCAGGTCCGGGTTCCGGTACCTATACCATCACAAAGCTGGCTGATAATCAGGCTCTTGCAAAGGTCTGTTATTACGGTACCGATGCGGCAGGTGCAGAAAGTTATTTTGCGAACAAGCACAGTGATTTTTCAGCAGGAAAGAGATTTATCCTTGTCCATATGGCGGCTGCTTATGCTTATGGCAGTAGTGATGCGTTCTATGGAACCAATGTAACAGGACAGGAACTAGCAATGGATATTTACAATTATTGTGTAAAGAAGTCTGAGATACCGGATGTGTCCATGACATTTTCCGATGCCAATGTAAAGGCTTATGTAGAAGGAAATGCACAGCGTACAAAGGAAATTACATTCCAGGCTGCAGGACAGCAGAGTGTGACGATCAGCCTTCCTTCCGGAGTGCGTTTTCACAACGTGAGTACAGGAAGTACAAGTACACCGGGAGCAAAGGTAACGGTCAAGGGAGGTACAAAGTTTTATCTTTCTGCGCCTCTGACACAGGCAGAAGATACCGCAGAAGTATTTGCTACAACGATGGCAGGTGGATTGAAGAAAGATTATTCTGCGTATAAGCTGACAACGAATTCCAGTACCCAGGATCTTGCCTTTATTTTTGGAGAAGGTGTGGAAACAACAAATAAAGTAAGCCTGAATGTTACATGGACAAAGCAGGCGGAAATTGCGATTGTAAAAAATGATAAAGACACCGGAAACCATCTGGCAGGAGCTATTTATGGTGTTTACCGTGATAAGGAGTGCTCAGATCTGATCACGCAGATGCCTGAGACAGATAAAAAGGGCGCTTCCAAAGTAACGATTGAAAAAACACAGGATATTGTGTATGTAAAAGAGATCCAGCCACCGGCAAATTATCAGGCAGATCCAACTGTTTATCCGGTAGATATCAATATCGGTAAAACAAGTACAAAGAATGTTTTGGATGAACGTACTTATGCAAAAATCCATCTGATCAAAGAAGATGCAGAAACAGGGGCAAATCCACAGGGAGATGCGACTTTAGAAGGCGCGGTGTATGGCCTCTATGCGAGAGAAAATATTGTACATCCGGATGGAACAACAGGAATCGTGTATAAAGCCGGTGATCTTGTATCTACCTTAAAAGTAGATCGGAAGGGAGATGCTGTGGTAAAAGACCTGTATCTTGGAAAATATTTTGTAAAAGAGCTCCAGGCGCCGGAAGGATATCTGTTAGACGAGACAGAGCATGATGTGGAATGTTCTTATGAAGGTGGCACAGTCCCAACGATAGAACGTACTGTGAAATCTACAGAACTTGTTATGAAACAGCCGTTCCAGATCATAAAAGCTGTGAACAATGGAGAAACGGATGCAGATCTGTTAAAAGGGGCAGGTTTCAGCGCTTATTTAAAGAGCAGCTTGGAGAAAAAAGAAGATGGAAGTTATGATTTTTCCCATGCAGAGCCAGTCATCCTTACAGCAGATGGTAAAACGGAAATGTTCACAGATGAGAAAGGGTATGCGTGCAGTATTCCGCTTCCATATGGAACGTATATTGTACGAGAAACAACCACGCCTCATAACTATAAACCAGTAGAGGATTTTGAGATTACCATCCGTGAAAACAATCCGGATAAACCGCAGGTTTGGAAGGTACTGTTGGACAAAGAATTTTCCGCAAAGTTAAAGATCATCAAAAAAGATGATGAAACAAAGAAACCGGTGTTAGTAGCCGGCACAGAATTTAAAATTTATGATCTGGATCATAAGAAATATGTGGAACAGGTAACAACCTATCCTACGGTCACAATCCATAGATCTTTCTTTACGGACAGCCAGGGATACCTGATCTTACCGAAAAACTTAGAGATCGGTCACTATCGTATTGAAGAAGTGACAGCGCCGGATGGATATGTTGTGAACAAAAACTATGTAGAGATCACCGTGGATTCGGATACTGCCTATGAAGTAGATGGGGTAAGTGGAGATGTGATTATTGAAGTTTCCTATGAAGATCAGCCGGTAAAGGGAAATCTTGTTGTGTATAAGAAAGGTGAGATGCTTTCCGGTTTTGAGAACGACTTTATCTATAAAGAACAGTACCTTTCCGGGGCGGAGTTTGAAGTTCGTGCGGCAGAGGATATCTGCACTCCGGATCATCAGAAAGATGCAGATGGAAACCGTATCGTACTTTATGCAAAGGATACGCTTGTGGCAACGATCACAACGGGAGAGAGTGGTAAAGCTGTAGCAAAGGATCTGCCGCTTGGAAGATACTATGTAGTGGAAACAAAGGCGCCGGAAGGTTTTGTTTCTTCGGATGAGGTTCTGGAATTTGTTGCAGAGTATCAGGGACAGGAGACAAAGATTGTTTCCTTACAGGCCGTAAAGAAGAATGAACCGACTACAGCAGAGTTCACAAAGTCTGATCTGACCACAGGCGTAGAGCTGGAGGGCGCAAGATTGAAGGTCATGGATAAAGATGGAAATGTGATCGATGAATGGACATCTGAAAAGGATAAGCCACATGTGATCAAGCGTCTGGTTGTCGGAGAAACCTATACCCTTCATGAAGAGTTTGCTCCATACGGTTATCTGAAAGCAACGGATGTGACATTTACGGTCAAAGATACTGCCGAAGTACAGAAAGTGGAAATGAAGGATGAAGTTCCAAAAGGGATTCTGATCATCAACAAAAAGGGAGAATTTTTAGAGAAGATCACTCTTCTGGATAATGTGAAAGGAACGGTAGAACATTTCTTTGAATATATCACAGGAAACTTAAGTGAAGTCTCCTTTGAAGTCTATGCTGCAGAAGATATCAAGGCTGCGGATGGCGTAAGTGCAGATCATTATAAGAAAGATGAGCTGGTAGGCACGATCACAACCGATGAGAAGGGGATCGCAAAAATGGAAGACCTTCCGGTAGGAAAATATTATGTGAAGGAAGTGAAAACGGCACATGGTTTTGTACTGGATGGAGAGCCTAGATTTGTGGATCTGACCTATCGCGATCAGGATACGCCAGTGGTTACCTTTGATGAAGAATGGCAGAACAACCGCCAAAAGATAAAAGTAACAGTCCTTAAGAAAGAAAAGGATACAGAACGTATGCTGGAAGGTGCGATCTTCGGGTTATTTACAAAAGAAGATATCAAAGGCAGAGATGGAAAAGTCCTGATGGAAGCCGGGACGCTGATCGAGCAGAAAACAACAGATGAAAATGGACAGATCCTTTTCAAAGCAGATCTTCCAGTGGATGGGACCTATATCGTAAAAGAAATCTATGCACCGGATGGTTTTGTGACATCGAATGAAGAAAAGGAATTCACTTTTGAGTATGGAAAACCAGAAGAAGCTGAGGTTTCCTATGAGTTTGTTTTTGAAAATGAGCCGACAACGGTAGAACTTACGAAAACAGACCTTACCACAGGGAAAGAACTTCCGGGGGCTCATCTGAAGGTGACAGATGAAGACGGAAATGTAATCGATGAGTGGGTATCTACAGAGAAAGCCCATGTGATCAAGGAGCTGACCGTTGGAAAATTCTATACGATGACAGAAACAAAACCGGCAGATGGATATGTAACTGCTGAGAGCATTACCTTTACAGTAGAAAATACTGCAGAAATCCAGAAACAGGAGATGAAAGATGATGTGACAAAGGTGTTGATCTCGAAACAGGATATCGCAGGAAAAGAACTTCCAGGTGCAAAACTTACGATCTTAGATGAAGATGGAAACGTGGTAGAAAGCTGGACATCTACAGAAGAGGCACATTATATAGAGATGCTTCCAATCGGAAAGTACACGCTCAGGGAAGAAACGGCACCGGAAGGTTATCTGGTTGCAAAGGATGTGGAATTTGAAGTAAAAGATACCGCCGAAGTGCAGAAGGTTGTTATGGTTGATGAGGAAAAACCAGAAGAAAGCACTTCGGAAGGTGGAAAACCTTCTAAAGATGTACCGAAGACTGGGGATAACACCAACTTGCTGTTATGGCTGATCGTACTTGGAATGAGCTTAAGTGGAGTGGTAGTCCTTGGAAGAAAAATAAAGAAGAAATAATGTAAGGGAAAGCGTTCATGGAAACCTGAGGGAATCTGTAAACGCTTTTTTTGTTAGGAGGAACATGAGAATGGACAGGAGAAGAGATAAGAACCTGATCGTGGAACCAAATGCAGCAATGCCGGGGAGAAAATACAGTGAAGAAAAACCCTGGTCTTGTAAATATTGCTACTGGTGGGGAGGGAGAAAAAAGGGCTGCATTGAGAAGCAGTGTTATTATTTGCTTCCCCCAAAGAATCAAGGGAAGAAAGGGAGTGGTTAATTGCAGGATGAAGTGAATGAAAAAATCATAGCTCTGTGTGTCCAGACAACCAGGATGAGTACCGGCGTGCTAAAGGCATCTATGAGAAAATTTCTAGATGGAATGAGCAGACAGAAACAGAAACGGGTACAGGTAAAACAGGCTGTCAAAACAGGAAAAGCACAGGAAAAGGGCAGAGAAAAAGAAAGAAAACGACAGGAGATGAAAAAGCCTCATGGAAAGCAGACGATAAAACAACTGATCGCACAGGGAGCACAGCTTACCAATATTCAGATCACGGATCAAAATATCAAGTCATTTGACCGGGTAGCCCGTAAATATGGGATCGATTATAGTCTGAAAAAGGATTCCCATGTGGAACCGCCATTGTATCTGGTATTTTTTAAATCGAAAGATGTGGACGTGATGACGGCTGCTTTTAAAGAATATGCAGGCATAGAGCTGGATCAGTCTAAAAAGAAAAAGCCTTCTGTCCGAAAGAAGCTACAGAAGACACAGGAGAGGAAAGCAAAACATCGTCAGAGAGTCAAGACGAAGCAGAAAGTCAGAGGGCAGGAACGATGATCCGGGAAAAGATGCAGAATATCCCGATGAAGAGAGTGGTGATATTAAGTATTCCGTATCTGATCATCTTCTATCTTGCAGATAAATGTTTTTGGCTATACCGTCATTGTATTGGTGACAGTATGATTGAAAAAATCGGTGTGATGCTGATGAATTTCCAACTGGCATTTACGAACTGGCTTCCAAGCTTTCATATGCAAGATCTGTTAGGAGGATTGGTGACCGCGCTTATCTTTCGATTGATCTTGTATTATAAAACGAAGAATGCGAAGAAGTTCCGGCATGGAGAAGAGTATGGATCGGCCAGATGGGGAAACCGGAAGGATATCGAGCCATTTGAAGATCCGGTGTTTGAAAATAACATTATTCTGACCGAAACAGAACGGCTTACGCTGAACAGCAGGCCTAAACAGCCGAAATATGCCAGAAATAAAAACGTGATCGTAATCGGAAGTTCAGGTTCTGGAAAAACGAGGTTCTATTTGAAACCTCAGCTTATGCAGATGACTCCAAATGTCAGTTATGTCTGTACAGATCCAAAGGGAACGATTATTGTAGAATGTGGAAAGATGCTGGTAAATGGCGGATATCGGATCAAGGTGCTGAATACGATCAATTTTAAAAAATCCATGCACTATAATCCATTCCATTATATACGCAGTGAAAAAGATATCTTAAAACTGGTGAATACCATCATAGCAAATACGAAGGGGGAAGGAGAAAAATCTACGGAGGATTTCTGGATTAAAGCGGAACGTCTTCTGTATTCTGCCCTGATCGGTTATATCTGGTATGAAGCGCCGGAAGAGGAACAGAACTTTTCTACGCTTTTGGAATTTATCAATGCCAGTGAAACGAGAGAAGATGATGAAGAATTTAAGAATGCGGTAGATGAACTGTTTGAAGAATTGGAAGCAGAGAATCCGGAACACTTTGCAGTCAGACAATATCGAAAATATAAGTTGGCTGCCGGAAAAACAGCGAAGTCGATTCTTATTTCCTGTGGCGCCAGACTTGCACCATTTGATATCCAAGAGCTTCGGGAAATCATGTCCTATGATGAAATGGAGTTGGATATGATCGGAGATCAGAAGACAGCAATGTTTGTCATTATCAGTGATACCGATGATACATTCAATTTTGTGGTGGCGATTATGTACACACAGCTTTTTAATCTGCTCTGTGATAAAGCAGATGATGAGCATGGTGGAAGACTTCCGTACCATGTACGATTACTGCTGGATGAGTTCAGTAATATCGGTCAGATTCCCAAATTTGATAAACTGATCGCAACGATCCGAAGCCGTGAGATCTCCGCCTCTATCATTTTACAGTCACAAAGCCAATTAAAAACCATATATAAGGATGCTGCTGAAACCATCACGGGGAATTGTGTGCGCCCGGAAGTCGCCAGCGCAATATAAATTGGCGACGTGGTACTTACAGGATACCGCCTTTAGCAAGCGGTAGGTAAAAGTATCAGGTGATGAAAAATCACAACCTATTATTCTACAACTTATCCGAGAGGGGAAACCCGAAGGGGAGTGTAGCATGTTGTTGTTCCAGTTGGAACGTAAATAGGAAAGGCGCTAATCCTATGCGTCAGAATATTTAAGAATAAAAATCAGTGTATGAGGTACAAAGCTAAACTGCCTAAACGATAGCCAGAGCGGGGGAACCCGTGCCCCGCATACGAAAAGGATTGAAACGTATGCTTTTCATGTTGGTTTCATTTCGCAGTTATGAAAGCAAGCGATACTCATGAAAGAGCAACCGCAAGACAGCGGATAAATGGCGAAAGTCGGTGCCGACAACACTGAATGCTAATCCTGTATTTACTAACTGGGGATGACCTAAACCTGGTAACAGGCATGGTCACACAGCTCCCATAGTAGTCCGAGACGTTAATGACGTTCACATGGCGAAGGGGAGCAGCTTATCAGAAAATACTAAAATGAAGGAAGGTGCGAGAGGCATTGAGAAATCCAACTGAGGTATTGAAAAATTTGATGGAAAAGTCAAAGAATGAAACTTACAGATTTCAGAGATTATACAGAAATCTGTACAATCCGGAGTTTTATTGGCTTGCGTATAAAAATATCTACGCAAATGATGGCAGTATGACTGCCGGAGCTGATGGAACAACGATTGATGGCATGGGTAACGAGAGAATTGAGAGGATTATTTTATCCTTAAAAGACCGAAGTTACCAACCTAAGCCTGCAAGAAGAGAATATATTGCAAAGAAAAACAGCAGTAAAAAACGTCCTCTGGGTATTCAGTCAGGGGATGATAAACTCGTGCAGGAAGTCGTTAAGATGATTTTGGAGAGTATTTATGAGCCTGTGTTCAGTAATAAATCACATGGGTTCAGACCAAACAGAAGCTGTCAGACAGCACTGAAACAGATACAGAACACCTTTACTGGTGCGAACTGGTTTGTGGAAGGAGATATACACGCTTGTTTTGACAGTTTCGACCACCATGTAGTTATCGACCTCTTGAAAAAGAGGATTGATGACGAAGCGTTTATCCAGCTTATATGGAAATTCCTAAAAGCAGGATATATGGAACACTGGACATTCAACAGAACCTATAGCGGAGTGCCGCAGGGGTCGGGAGTCAGTCCAGTGCTGGCAAATATTTACCTTCAGGAATTGGACAAATTTATGGGAAATTATGCAGAAAACTTCAATACAGAAGCCAAGAAGAAACATTTTTCTACTGCATATAAGTCCAGTGTCGGTAAGGCATACAGATATAGGAAAAAGGGCAGAGAGATATGGGATAGTCTGTCTGATGAAGAAAAGAAAATCAGATGCAAAAATCTTAAGGAACTGGAAATGATTGAAAAATCTACAACACCTTACGTCTATAACGACAGTAATTATAAAAGGGTGCAGTATACGAGATATGCGGATGATTTTATCATCGGGGTTATTGGTAGCAAAGCAGATGCAGAAGCTATCAAGAAAGACGTGAAAATATTCCTGCAAAAAGCATTGAAATTAGAAATGTCAGACACTAAGACAAAGGTTACGCACACTGGAAACAGAGCAAGATTTCTAGGTTACGACATTACGGTATCAAGAGCGCAGACGCTACAGAAGGCTTCTAACGGAAGGGTTCAGAGATGTCAGACAGGAGTTGTTAAACTGTATGTTCCACGCGAAAAATGGGTAGGTAAGTTAATTGAATACAAAGCAATGAAAATCAAAATCAACGAAAACGGAAAAGAGAGATTTGTAGCCCTTCATAGGGGAAAACTGGTAAACCAGAGCGATATTGAAATTCTCGCAAGATACAATGCAGAAGTCCGTGGACTATATAATTATTACTCCATAGCGAATGACTCCTTTAAAATAGGGAGATTTGCCAATGTAATGAAATACAGCATGTATAAAACATTTGCGTGCAAGTATAAGACGAATGTTCATGAGATTAAGCGGAGATATTGCAGAAACGAATTATTTACAGTTGCGTATGAAACAAGGCAGGGAATGAAAACAACAACATTCTACAGGGATGGTTATAAACGGAAGGAATGTGCTACAAAGTTTGATAATGTAAGCGAGCTTCCGCAGTTTTCAAAATATGCCAAAACTAACACTCTCAAACAGAGAGTGGAACGTCATACTTGTGAATTATGCCAAAAAGACTGTAGAAATCTGGTAATACACCAAGTTAAGAAACTCAAAGATTTAAAGGGAAATACAGAGTGGGTATTACTCATGCGAAAAAGGAGACGGAAAACACTCGTGGTATGCCCCGAATGCCATAATTTAATTCATTCGTAACACCGCAAATGATAAGCGGAAAGCCGTATACATCGAGAGGTGTACGTGCGGTTTGGGAGGGAGTGGATGCAAGTCCTTTTCGAAGGATGAGCTGAAGCTTACCTCATGATACCGTATTATTTCTTGGAGGAAAAGAAAGCTCCACGTTAAAGGAAATCTCGGAAACGCTGGGAAAAGAGACCATCGATCTTTACAATACCTCTGATACCAGGGGGACAAGCCAGTCCTATGGTTTGAATTATCAGAAGACAGGGAAAGAATTGATGAGCCGGGATGAATTGGCTGTAATGGATGGAAATAAATGTATCTTGCAGCTTCGAGGCGTGCGGCCATTTCTCAGTAATAAATATGATATCACAAAACATAAGAGATATAAGGAATTGGCGGATGCGGATAAAAGGAATGCGTTTGATGTGGAAAAATACCTGGAGCATAAGCTGGCCTTTTCTCAGGATACAGAATTTGAAGTGTATGAAGTAAATGTAACAGATGACGATGTGAAAGCAGTGATAGAGGAAGAAGTAAACTAAAAAGAGTATCTTTTGGGTTAGAAATATGATATGTTTTTATAAAGACAAATAGGAATTTACTTATTTTTAACTAAAGCTTGATAGTATCTACTTAATGCCTATGTTACATTGTCTTAGAGAATCGTCATACTATGATACACATTAAGGAGCATAATAATGAGTTCATTCAAATTATTTAGAACAATTTGCAGGATTGTTGGTATTTTTTTAGGAATAGTTATTTTAATTTCATGTATTGCTGATTGGATGATATTTGCAAAAATTGGAGTGGTATTACTTATAATAGACTTAATCATAATTGCAATCAAAAATCGCTGTCCATTCTGTGGTAAATCATTGAGGGTAGCACCTATAAACGGTGAAGAATATTGTCCATACTGTGGTTGTAAAATAGAATAGGAGCATAAGAAAAATCCAGTTTGTAGAACTGAAAAATATGAATTTGATGCAATAATAGGAGATGTTAATTTGCGTTGCTTGTGGCAATGGTTGTTTTGATATTTAATGATTGTATCAAAACAAAGGAGGCACAGGGTATGTTAAATGAGAATATTAGAAATTTGCGAAAATCAAAAGGACTATCGCAAGAAGAACTAGCTATAAGGTTAAATGTAGTAAGGCAAACAATATCCAAATGGGAAAAAGGATTATCTGTTCCTGATTCAAGTATGATTATTTCATTAGCAGAGGAATTAGATACATCTGTAAGCACCTTACTTGGGGAAACTGTACAGAAAGAATGTTTGGATAAAGAAAATATGAAGAGCATTTCAGAGAAGCTTGAAGTTATCAATCTTCAACTTGCTAAAAGAAGTTCTATGAGAATTCATACAGTCCGTTATTTGCTTATTTCATTATGTGCAATTATTACAATAATTTTTATTGCTTTTGCTGCTATGAATGGTGAATATTTGACTTGGGATTTTAATGATCCAGAGTTGGCAATCGTAGGTACTCTATTACATGGTTTTGAGTTTTTATTTATCAGATTGGCCCCATTTCTTCTTACGGGATCAATCATTGGAATTGCATTCACATATAAAAAACGATAAATCAAATTTCATAAGAAAAACAGAATAAAAAGCGTTAGAGCATGTAGATATCCATCTATGTGCTCTTTTTTTGCGTTTTTTTAGAAAAAGTCCTGATGATCAGGCGGAAAGGAGAAGGAAGTGAAGATAAAAATAAGAGCACCTTGTAAATAAAACAGGTAAAAAAAGAGGTCTGAATAATAGGGAAAGGAGAGAGGAAACGCTGACAGACCACAGAAACAGCGTTTATTCAGAAAAGAATATGGGATTTTTCGGAAGTGCAATTACAATCTTACAGACATTAGTCGTAGCGATTGGTGCAGGTCTTGGTGTCTGGGGAGTCATCAACCTGATGGAAGGTTACGGAAATGATAATCCTGGTGCTAAATCACAGGGAATTAAGCAGCTTATGAGTGGCGGTGGTGTGATCCTGATCGGTACACAGTTGATTCCGCTTTTGAGTGGATTATTTGGTTAAAAGAAAGGAGTAGAGATCCATGTTCAATCAAATTTTTGATGCGATTGAGGAATGGATGAGGGAACTTCTAACAGGTATGATCAGTTCTAACCTGGACCGTATGTTTACGGATGTCAATCAGAAGACAAGTGAGATTGCGGGCCAGGTTGGACAGACGCCACAAGGATGGAATGGCAGTATCTTTAGTATGATCGAAGGACTGTCAAATTCAGTCATCATGCCGATTGCAGGTATCATCATAACATTTGTACTGTGTTATGAGCTGATCTCCATGCTGACAGAGCGAAATAATATGCATGATATTGATACATGGATGTTTTTTAAGTATTTTGTAAAAATGTGGATCGCCGTTTATCTGGTAAGCAATACGTTTACCATTACGATGGCGGTCTTTGATGTAGGACAAAACGTCGTAAACTCGGCGGCAGGGCTGGTTTCCGGAGATACATCCATTGATATCAGCTCTGCGATCACAGATTTATCTGCTACATTGGAAAGCATGGAGATCGGAGAACTTGTGATATTGGCATTGGAAACTTTGATTGTAAGTTTCTGTATGAAGATCATGTCTGTACTCATTACGGTTATCTTGTATGTCCGTATGATAGAAATTTACCTTTATACCTCAGTTGCACCGATCCCATTCGCAACGATGAGCAACAGAGAGTGGGGACAGATCGGAACGAATTATTTCAGAGGACTCTTTGCCCTGGCATTCCAGGCATTTCTGATGATGGTATGTGTTGCTATTTATGCAGTATTAGTGGCAGGCATCCAGTTTTCAGATAATCTGAGTTCCTCATTATTTGGTGTAATGGCATATACGGTGATCTTATGTTTCAGTCTGTTCAAGACAGGATCACTTAGTAAGTCAATCTTTAATGCACATTAAAAAGAAAGGAAGTGAAACACATGGCGTATGTGAGTGTGCCGAAAGATTTAACGAAAGTAAAGAATAAAGTGGCATTTAATCTTACGAAAAGGCAATTGATCTGTATTGGCATTGGAGCAGCTATGGGAATTCCCTGTTATTTTCTCTTTAGAAATGCTCTTGGAATCAATAATGCTGCAGTCCTTATGGTACTTATGATGCTGCCGGCCTTTTTGTTTGCCATGTATGAGAAAGATGGAATGCATCTGGAAGACGTATTGATGCATGTGATCCGGGTGAAATTTATCCGGCCATCTGTCAGAAAATATGAAACTGAAAACTATTATGAATCAGATCCGGATGGAGAAGATCAGAAAACGATGAGAAAGGAAAGGGGGAAAAAGCGGTGGTAAGAAAAAGAAAAAAGACCGCAAATAAAAAGAAGAATGGAAAAAAAGATGTAAAGAAACTTACCGTTCAACAGACCATTGCCTATAAAGAAATGGGAAGGGATGGTATTTGCAGGGTGCAGGGAAATGTCTATTCCAAATGTATCCGGTTTTACGATATCAACTATCAGTTAGCGCAGAATGAAGATAAGAATGCGATCTTTGAAAACTGGTGTGATTTCCTGAATTATTTTGACAGCAGCATCCATTTTCAGCTCAGTTTTATCAATCATAAGAGCAGCATGAAGGAGTTTGAGCAGGTGATCAAGATCAGTCCACAGGGAGATGCTTATGATGATATTCGTATGGAATATGCCAACATGCTGAAAAAACAGCTTGCAAGAGGAAACAATGGTTTGGTAAAAACGAAATACATCACCTTTTCCGTTGAAGCGGAAAATATCCGGGAAGCAAAACCGAAGCTGGAGCGTATCGAATCCGATATCCTGAATAACTTTAAGATCCTTGGTGTGATGGCGTATCCTCTGAATGGGGAGGAACGATTGCGGATCCTGTATGAAACCTTTAATCCGGATTCCACAGTAGATTTCCAGTTTGATTATGGCTCTATGATCAAAACTGGTTTAAACACAAAAGATTATGTAGCGCCTACCAGTTTTGTCTTTAAGGATGGGAAGACCTTCCAGATGGGAAATACGATGGGGGCGGTTTCTTATTTACAGATTCTTGCTCCGGAGCTGACAGACAAGATGCTGGCAGAGTTTTTGGATATTGATAAGGACTTGATCGTAAATCTGCATATTCAGTCTGTGGATCAGATGAAAGCGATCAAGCTGGTAAAAAGTAAAGTAACGGATATCAATAGAATGAAAATTGAAGAGCAGAAAAAGGCAGTAAGAGCAGGGTACGATATGGATATCATTCCGTCGGATCTGAATACCTATGGAGGGGAAGCAAAACGGCTTTTGGAAGATCTGCAGTCACGAAATGAGCGTATGTTCCTTGTAACAGCGCTCTTTTTAAATACAGCAAAAAGCAAACAGGAATTGGAAAATGCGATCTTTCAGACAGCCGGTATCGCACAGAAATATAATTGTATGTTAAAGCGTCTGGACTATCAGCAGGAAGAAGGCTTGATGAGCAGCCTTCCCCTTGGAGTCAGCCATATTCCGATAAAAAGAGCGCTGACAACGACCAGTACAGCGATTTTTGTACCATTTACCACACAGGAATTATTTATGGGCGGCGATTCTTTATATTATGGACTGAACGCTACCAGCAATAACCTGATCATGGTAGACAGGAAGAAGTCGAAAAATCCAAATGGACTGATCCTCGGTACGCCCGGATCAGGAAAATCCTTTGCGGCAAAAAGGGAAATGACAAACGTATTTTTTACGACCAATGATGACATTATCATTGGAGATCCGGAAGGCGAGTATTATCCATTGGTCCATGCGTTGGGAGGACAGGTCATCCATATTTCCCCAAACAGTAAGGATTACATCAATCCGATGGATATCAACATGAATTATTCTGAGGATGATAATCCGCTGGGAGTAAAATCTGACTTTATTTTATCCCTTTGTGAATTGATCATGGGAAGCCGGGATGGGATTGAAGCAGAAGAAAAGTCTGTCATTGACCGATGCCTTCCCCTTGTATATCAGAACTATTTTTCTGATCCGAAACCGGAAAATATGCCAATCCTTGGAGATCTGTATGATTGTCTCCGCAAACAGAAAGAACCTCAGGCACAGAGGATTGCCACAGCTCTGGAAATCTACGTCAACGGATCTTTGAAAGTGTTCAATCACCAGACCAACGTAGAACTGAATAACAGGATTGTCTGTTTTGATATCAAGGAGCTTGGAAAGCAGTTGAAAAAGCTTGGAATGCTCATCATACAGGATCAGGTGTGGAACCGGGTGACGGTCAACCGTGGCGTAAAATCTACCTGGTACTATATCGATGAATTCCATCTCCTTCTGAAAGAAGAGCAGACGGCATCTTATTCGGTAGAGATCTTCAAGAGGTTTAGGAAGTGGGGCGGAATCCCGACTGGAATCACGCAGAATATAAAGGACCTCCTTTCCAGCCGGGAGATTGAAAATATTTTTGAAAACAGTGATTTTATTTTGATGTTAAATCAGGCTGCAGGTGACCGGCAGATCCTGGCAAAACAATTAAATATCTCACCGTATCAGTTGTCTTATGTTACGAATTCCGGGGAAGGAGAAGGACTTCTCTTTTATGGGACAACGATCATTCCGTTTAAGGATAAGTTTGATAAGTCCCTGAAGTTATATTCTCTCATGACAACAAAGCCGGAAGAAGTGGAACAAAGAGAAAAGGAAGGAGGCGGAAGTCTTGGCAGGGAAAGAACTGAAAGGAAGAGAGAAAGTTGTCAGTAAAATGACAAGAGACGGTCTGACGGAAGAAAATCTGGCAGATGGTTCTGTAAAAGATATCAGCCATAAAAGCCGGGGCAGACCGCCGGAAATGAAACAGGACTTGGTTTTTGACCGGGAAAAGAAGAAAGACAAGCTGTCAGATGGACAAAGCGAGGAACGGAATCTGCAAAAAGAGCAGATCCGAAACTCCTCTTTGCGAAAAGAAGCAATATCTGAGGAACCTATTTTAGAAGAATCTGTGTTAGACAGAGAGGGAGCTGGGGAGAAAAACGTTTCTGGAGAATTCCCAAAATACAAGAAAAAGTTTCGGGAACATGCACAGATACCGGAAGATGACTCCTTGACCGGACAGAAGAAAAAGATCCGGAAAAAGCAGATCCAGAAACAGATGAGAAAAGAGCAGGCAAAATCCGGAAGGTTATCCTTTGATGATGAGGAAAATCAGATGGTAAAAGGACCGGGGATGAAACCGGGCAGAACCATTGGAAGGTATGCGGTAAGGGATGCAATTTCAAAAGGGGTATCGGATTCAGAAGAAGAGGAACAGGATGTTGCAACGGAAACGGTTCAGTTTGCAGAAAGAGGAACCGAAACAGCGGTAAGAGGTCTGCGCTATGCACAGCTTCGGAGCCAGCGTGCAGATGTAAAGGCAAACCGGAGAGGATATCATCTGGATGAAACCGGAGAAAAGTTAAAATTTGGTATGAGTGACAGCATGGGGAAAGCAGGGGCGGAGGAAATGGCCAAAAAGTCGGAAGAGAAGAAAAGGGTTCTGAACCGCTTTTTCCAGAGAAAACGATATAAGGATGCCTATCGGGCTGCCAGAACAGGAAAAACTGCAGGCAGTGCAGGCGGGGCGGCAACTGTTGCCGGCGTTGAGAATATAACCGTGAAAGCGAAGATCGCATTAAAAGAGATTGTGAAGCGGAATCGGGCTGTATTTTTCGGCGCCGGTATTTTTGTGCTCTTATTTCTGATCGTGGCAGTATCTTTGGGAAGCTGCAGCGCTTCCATACAAGGGGGCGGCTCTGTGATCGAGATCACCACATATCCGGGAACGGATGAAGATATCTATGCGGCTGAGAACTACTATGTTTCTTTGGAAACGGCTTTGAACCAGCAGATCAATGAGATGGAAGCCACTCATCCGGACTATGATGAATACCAGTACAACGTAGGCGAGATCGCTCATAATCCGTATCATCTGATCTCCTATCTAACAGCAAAATATGGGGATTGGAAATTTGAAGATATCAAGGATGAATTACAGGCTTTATTTGAAGCACAGTACAGCTTGGATACGGAAAGCAAAACAGAAACCGTGACAGAAACGAAGACAGTACGGGTAGGGGAATCCTTAGGGAACGTAGTTACCAGCGGTTACTGTAATTGTTCGATCTGTTGCGGACAATGGTCAGGCGGTCCTACAGCGAGTGGCGTTTATCCAACCGCAAACCATACGATCGCGGTAGATGCTTCTGATCCATTTGTTCCGATGGGAACAAAGATTGTGATGAATGGCGTGGAATATACCGTAGAGGATACGGGAGCCTTTGCAAGATATGGAGTGCAGTTCGATGTTTACTATGATAATCATAGCGCAGCATCCGCACATGGTCATAAGACCTGGGAAGCGTTTATTGCGGATAGTAACGGAAGCAATGAAGTGACGGTAACGAATACGACAACGAAAAAGATCTTGTATGTAACCTTAGGGAATACGGGATTTGATGCAGTCGCAAGAGCCAATCTGAATGAGGAACAGATGATCCTATACAATGCTTTAAATACCACCTATGGAAACAGAAATTACTTGTGGGATATAGGAAATATCTCCACAGGCTCCGGTTCGGACGGAATGAGTTATGAGATACCGCCGGAAGCATTACAGGATGAAGAATTTGCCCGGATGATCCGGGAAGCTGAGAAATATCTGGGAGTCCCGTATGTATGGGGAGGATATTCTCCTTCTGGATTTGACTGTTCCGGATTTGTATCCTATGTGATCAATCATTGTGGAAACGGATGGAATCTGGGAAGGCAGACCGCAGAGGGATTGCGAAACAGTTGTACGTTTGTTTCTCCGGGAGATGCAAAGCCGGGGGATCTGATCTTTTTCCAGGGAACGTACAGTACGCCAGGAGCAAGCCATGTGGGTATCTATGTGGGAAATAACATGATGATCCATTGTGGGGATGTGCGCCCAGAAGGGCGAAAGTAGAAGTAGATTGAAAGGAGAGATGAATTTAAGGCACTACCCCGTAAGATAACACGGGAACTCACCTGCCTTACCGATGAGGCGAAAGCTGTAACGGGAACATAGCATGGCAGGAAAGCGGAAAGTCACCTAAAGGTAATCGGGTGCGACTGAACTGCAAGAGTAAGTGAATATGAGGATGAAACTGCGTTTGTTGAATGTGAGTTCCGAGCTTCTGTTCAGTGTGGACGTAGGAAATTTACCTGAAACCTATGGTGCGGACAGTATAAAAGAGGGTTGCCCTTTTATACGTTATCAAAGATTGGAAAGGCGAACCTTCCAGTCAGTTCCAATAATGACGCACAGCGAGCCGGAGAACCGGTCTTAAAGGAACGAAAGCACACTCCGACAATTCACATTTGCCTACTACTTTCGCAAACTGGGGATTGCCTAAATCAGAATGTTTGAAAAAACTATGTGTAATGCGTGTAAGCGTGATAAATCCCAAGGCAGTGCCAAGGGAGATGACACTGAAAATCTGACATGGCAACGGAGTCCTCGTAGTAGTCCGAGAACAGGAAAGCTGTTTACATGGCGAAGGAGGACAGTTTGAGCGTATTAAAATCAAAATTGATTAGGGAGGAAAACCTCGAATGAAACCAACAATCGAGATTTTAACAAGATTACAGAGAAATTCAAAAAATAATCATGATGAAGTGTTTACCAAACTTTTTCGGTATCTGCTCCGTCCAGATATTTATTATGTGGCATTTCAAAATCTCTATGCCAACAATGGTGCAGGAACAAAAGGTGTCAATAACGATACAGCAGATGGATTCAGCGAAGATAAGGTAAACCAAATAATTGAAGCATTGAACAACGGAACGTATGAGCCAAAGCCAGTAAGACGCACCTATATCAAGAAAAAGAATGGAAAAATGCGTCCTTTAGGATTGCCTACTTTCACAGATAAACTTGTGCAGGACGTCCTTCGCATGGTTTTACAGGCAATATATGAACCTGTCTTCTCAGACTATTCCCACGGTTTTCGCCCAGGCAGAAGTTGTCACACGGCACTTACGCAGATTAAGCATGAGTTCGTCGGTGCTAAATGGTTTGTTGAGGGCGATATTACGGGATGCTTTGACAACATCGACCATTCGATGTTAATAGCAATTATCAGCAAAAAAATCAAAGATGTGAGATTTGTCAATCTGATTCGGCTGTTTCTTAAAGCTGGATATATGGAAGATTGGAAATATTATGGAACTTATAGTGGTTGTCCGCAGGGTGGTATCTTATCGCCTATCCTTGCTAATATCTATTTGAATGAATTGGATAAGTTTGTGGAAAATCTGAAGAAATTATTTGATTCCAATGCACCATATACACTAACGCCAGAATATAAGGCGGTACAGCAAAAACGAGCAAATACAAGAAAAAAGATTGAACGGCGCACCGATGGCGAGGAGCGAAACAGGCTAATTGCCTATTATATCGAGCTTGGAAAGGAATTGCGCAAAACACCTGCTAAGCTCTGCAATGACAAGAAGCTGAAATATGTCCGGTATGCTGATGATTTCTTAATTGCAGTCAATGGAAACAAGGCAGACTGTGAAATGATTAAAGAAAAACTCACGGAATTTATCCGTAATGAGTTGAAAATGGAACTCAGCCAAGAAAAAACGCTAATCACTCACAGTAATGAACCTGCCCGGTTTCTCGGATATGATGTCCGAGTACGCAGAGACCAACAGGTCAAACCATGGAAAAACTGCAAACAGAGGACAATGAACAACACCGTGGAATTACTGATTCCGCTCAAGGAGAAAGTGGAAAAGTACCTTTTCAATAAAGGTGCGGTAAAACAACGTACTGACAACGGAAAACTTGAGCCGGTAGCAAGAGTTGACCTCACGAGAAATACAGACTTGGAAATTGTCACAACCTATAACGCAGAAATTCGTGGTCTGTGCAATTTCTATTTCCTTGCGAGTAATTATCGGAGCTTAAACTACTTCAGCTATCTGATGGAATACAGTTGTCTGAAAACCTTAGCATGGAAACATCGGTGCAAACTGTCAAAAATCTATAACAAATATCGCATTGGTGAAAAGCGTTGGGGTATCCCTTATGAAACAAAATCCGGTAAAAAGGTACGCAAACTCACGAAATTCAACGAGATTGACAGAAAACGGTGTGAAGATGTGATACCTACAATCATTACACTCATTGCAAAGAGCCGCACTACTATTGACAGCAGACTGAGAGCTTGCCGTTGTGAACTATGTGGCTGTGAGGGAAAAGACAGGAAATATGAAGTCCATCATATAAACAAGGTTAAGAATCTAAAAGGAAAAGAGCCTTGGGAAATCGTCATGATTGCAAAACGCAGAAAAACACTGGTGGTGTGTCATGATTGCCATCAGAAGATTCATCATGGATTTTGAATGAAAATGTAATCGAGCAATATAACAGCGAGCCGGGTGCATTGAGAGGTGCAAGCCCGGTTCTGTGAGGGGGCTGCGCAGACCTGCCATAGTGATATGGTAAGGCGGCGCTTTCCTACTCTACCCGATCCATTATTCCAATATCGGTACAGCATACTGGCAGCAACATTTTATGTGTTTTGGCAGATTGCCATAAGAAAAGGAGAGTGAAAGATTTGAATAAAAAAATCAAGAAATATATGGAGGAGATCCATAAGACAGAACAGAAGATCGCTGATCTTCAACAGTATCTCAAAGGACTTCATGCTGCTTTAAAACAGGAAGAAGATAATGAGATGATCAAAAGCATCCGCGGAATGAAATTAGACAGTCATGCCCTGCATGATCTTCTGAATGGAATCCAGGAAGGAACCGTAAAATTTCAGGTCAGCCAGGAGTCTGAGGAAGAAGGAACAGGCTCCTTTGTATTTACAGAAAAGAAAGAGGAGGGACATCCGTATGGTGAAATGGAAAAAACTGAATAAGAAAGTGGCAGGAGTATTGTTAGGCGTTATGGTGCTTTTTTCCGCATCCACAACAGCCTTTGCATATGTGGATCCGTCGGCAGAGACGGCAAATACAGAAGCAGCACAGACGGAGACGGTGCAGAACGAAGAAACAGAAAAGCCGGCAGATGAGGGGGTTCTGCCAGAAAATAATAAAACAGAGAAGAAAGAAGATGCTTTTACAGAACCGGGAAATGGGGAAGTCCAGGATGATATCCAGAATGGATCCAGTAAAGAATTCCTTACGATCACAACAAAGAATAACAATATCTTTTATCTTGTGATTGACCGCAGTTCTACCTCCCAGAATGTATATCTGTTATCCCAGGTGGATGAAAATGATCTGAAGGAATTTGTGGATCAGGAAAAAGAGACGGCAACTGTCACACCCACTCCGCAGGTAGTCATCGATGAAAATAAAACCGAAGAAACCGATAAAAAAGAAGAGATAGCAAAGCCAGAAAAAGAGAAGATGCCACAAGCGAATATGGGAGCAATGGCAGCGATCCTTATTCTTGCGTTAGGTGGAGTTGCAGCTTATTACTACTTCAAGATCTATAAGCCAAAGAAAGAGGAAGAAGAGGATTTTGAAGAGGAAGGACTGGAAACAAGTGATGGATTGGAGATCATCAATGAGGATGAATTTGAAGACCGGGAAGAAGAAAATGAATAAAAAATAAAAAAATGAGTGGAACGCCCTGTATTTTTGGGGCGTTTCCTTTCGTTATATGAAGGAGGTAATAAGTTATGTATTTAGTAATTGCAGAAAAACCAAGCGTGTCCAAAGCGATTGCGGAAGTGATCGGGGCATCAAAAAAAGAAGAAGGGTATCTGGAAGGAAAGGGCTGCATTGTCAGTTGGTGTTTTGGGCATCTTGCAGAATATGTTCCACCGGATTCTTATGATGAAAGGTTCACCAGATGGCTGTATGAGGATCTTCCGATCATCCCAGAGGAATGGAAACTGGCAGTATCCAAAGATAAGAAAGAACAGTTCTATATTTTGAAAAAGCTGCTGAACCGCCCGGATATCGAGTTTGTGGTAAATGCCTGTGACGCCGGAAGGGAAGGAGAACTTATCTTTAAGCATGTATATGATCTGTCCGGAAGTAAAAAGCCGGTCAAGAGATTATGGATCAGTTCGCTGGAAAGTTCTTCGATCTTAGAAGGGATGGAACATCTGAAAGCTGGAGAAACCTATCATAATCTGGCAGAAGCGGCGGTTTGCCGGGCACAGGCAGACTGGCTTGTCGGTATGAATGCGACCAGAGCTTACACGACAAAATATTTTAAAAAGCTGGCAGTTGGACGCGTGCAGACACCGACACTTGCCATGCTTGTCGAAAGGCAGAAGCAGATTTCCGGTTTCAAAAAAGAAAAATATTTTAATGTAGTTTTGGATTGTGATGGACTGATCGCAGAGAAGAAGAAAATCTTCGATGTGGAAGAAGCAGAAAGAGTGTGGAAAACCTGTCAGGGCAGTGATGCGATTGTGGAAAAGGTGGAGTCAAAGGAAAAGACGGTAAAACCACCGAAACTGTATGACCTGACCACCCTGCAGAGAGAGGCGAACCGTATCTATGGAATGACTGCTCAGCAGACATTAAATGCGGCGCAGAGCCTGTATGAGCAGAAGGTGATCACTTATCCGAGAACGGACAGCCAGTATTTGACAAGTGATATGGAAGAAACAGCGAAACAAGTGATCCGTAAGATCCATGAGAAATACCAATTGATGGGACCGTTTGACCAGCCCAAAACACCGGAGGTAAAGAAGGTGCTGAATGACAAGAAAGTATCGGATCATCATGCAATCATTCCTACGGTAGAACTTGCAGAATTTGATTTCTCTAAGTTAAGAGAATGGGAACAGAAGATTTTATTCCTGATCGCAGTACATACCGTAGAAGCAATGGAAGAAGATCATGTATTCATGGAGACAGAGGTGGAAGTACGATGTCAGGATGAGATTTTTAAAGCAAAAGGAAAAGTGGTCAAACAGATCGGTTGGAAACTGTATGAGGAATGCTTTAAGAATGATGACGGACTTGCCATAGAAAACCCGGCAGATGCAGGAAAAGGCAGCATTCCCAAAGTAGAAGCAGATCATAAGTTTTATAACGTATCGGCAGTGAAAACGGAACATTTCACAGCACCGCCGAAACCATACAGTGAGGATACCTTGCTTGCAGCTATGGAGACCGCTGGAAATAAAGAATTTGAGGAAGATACCGAGAAGAAAGGGCTGGGCACTCCGGCAACAAGAGCAGGGATCATAGAAAAACTGATCGCTTCCCAGTATGCGGTACGAAAAGGCAAACAGATCCTTCCAACAGAGGACGGAAAAGTATTGATCGATATCTTACCGGATTTCTTGAAGTCTGCCAGCATGACTGCAGAATGGGAAAATCAACTGTTAGAGATGGAGCAGGGAAAGATGGCTCCGGGGCAGTTTATGACAGGTATCGAAAAGCTGCTTTCCATGATGCTAAATCATTGTGACTCCATTCCGGAAGAAGAGACACGAAGGTTCCAGAAAAAAGAGAGCGTGGGAACCTGTCCGGTCTGTGGCGGCCTGGTCTATGAAGGAAAGAAAAATTTCTATTGCGGTAACCGTGCATGTGATTTTTGTCTCTGGAAAGAAAACAAGTATTTACAGAGTATGGAAAAGGATATGGATGCCAGGATGGCTGCTGAGCTTTTGAAGAATGGAAGTGTTCATGTGAAGGATCTGTATTCCAGAAAAAAAGATCTGTATTTTGAAGCAGATCTGCATATGGAAGCCGATGAAAACGGGAGAGTGACATTTTCATTATCTTTCCCGAAAAAGAAAACAACGAAGAAAAATAAGAGAAAATAGAAGGAGGAATAAGATATGGATTTTAATCAATTTGTTGACGAAGTAAAGGGAGGAATCAAACAGTTTCTTCCGATTGAATATGAAGATGCACAGGTAAGAATCGAAGAGATCAAGAAATTAAATGAGAATTATCTCGGAATCACGGTCTTAAAAGAAAATCAGGTAATCGCGCCGACCTTTAACCTGAATCAGTTATACGAAATGTTCCAGTCAGATCCACAGAATTCTATGGAAAACATTTTGAGAAATATTACGGAGCTGGTGCTTGATGCACCGGAACAGTTTGATCCGAAGAGCATCACAGAATATGAGACTGCAAAGGATAAGCTGTTCATCCGCGTATCTTCAGCAGAAAAAAATGAAGAAATGCTGCAGAACGTACCTCACCTGATGAGAGAAGATCTGGCAATTACCTATCATCTTGCAATCAGCATTGATGATATTGGGGTGGGTTCTACGACGATCACGAATGATATTTTAAAGCGTTATGGGATCAGTGAGGAACAGCTTCATGCAGATGCCATGGAAAACAGTCCTAATGTCAGACCGGTTCAGGTGATGATTATGGGAAGTATGATAGAGCAGCTTATGGGAATGGGTCCTGAAACAATCATGAGGGATGAACCTGTTCAGAACATTGCAGAAATTATTTCAAAGGGAATGGGAATGGAAAGGGAGACTCCGATGTTCATTATCACGAATCCGCAGACAGTGGATGGAGCCGGTGTGATTTTTTATCCGGAAGTAATGGATCAGATTGGGGAAGGTTTTCAGGGAGACTTCTTTATTCTGCCCTCTTCCACCCATGAAACATTAGTCATTCCGGATAATGGAGCATTTGATTACCGGGTTCTGGAGGATATGGTCCAGACGATCAATGAAAATGAAGTCGCTCCGGAAGAACGACTTTCCGATCATGTCTATCATTATGATGTGAAAGACCGGGTATTTGAAAGGGCAGATAAATTTGAAGAGCGTCAGAAAGAAAAGGCAGCTCAGCTCGATAAAAATGAACATACCGGAAAAGAGCAGAAGATGGAGCATCCAAAACCAAAGAAACATGCTATGGAATTATAGAAGTGTAGAGTCCGTATAACAATAAGATGGGAATCCCTCATACACACGGCTGTATGGGGGATTTTTTGAAAGAGAAAGAGAGGAAATGAATGAGCGAAGAATTGACAAAAACCAAATTACTTCCCATACAAGGGAAAGATATGGACAGTATCATGCAAAACCTGGAAACAGGAGTCGCAGAATTATTTACCAGTGAACGGTATCAGGAATATTTGAAAACCATGTCAAAATTCCATAATTATTCTTTTAATAATACGCTGTTGATCGCCATGCAAAGACCGGATGCCACCCTAGTAACGGGATATCGGAACTGGCAGTCTATGGGCAGACAGGTAAAAAAAGGGGAGAAGGGAATCACCATTATCGCACCGGCGCCGATCAAAAGGAAAAAGGAGCAGGCAGTATTGGATCAGGATCAGAAACCAGTCATCGGTCCGGATGGAAAACCAAAGACGGAAGAGGTGGAGGTCACACTTCCGTGTTTCAAGGCCATCACAGTATTTGATATTGAACAGACCACAGGAGAGCCGATCCAGACACTTGCTCCGGAAATCTTGACAGCGGCAGTAGAAGATTTTGATTTATTCCTGGAAGCAATCCGGGAAATCTCACCAGTGCCGATACGATTCGATGCGATCGAAGGATCTGCAAACGGTTATTATCACAACCTGGATAAAGAGATCGTGATCAAAAAAGAAATGAGCCAGAGCCAGACCTTAAAAACAGCGATCCATGAAACCGCACATGCAAGGTTACATGATAAGGAGATCATGGAAAGCCAGGGCATCGAGAAGGACCGGCTGACAAAAGAAGTGGAAGCAGAGTCAGTCGCGTATTGTGTGTGCTCTGCCTTTGAACTGGATACGTCAGAATACAGTTTTCCGTATATTGCAGGTTGGAGCAGTGGAAAAGAAATGAGAGAATTGAAAGCATCTATGGATGTGATCCGTAAGACGGCCGGAGAAATGATCGATGAACTGACAGAAAAAATAGAAATGATGCTGGAACAGAAACAAGAGAAATTACTTGCTGCAGTAGAAGCTGCCGGATACCGTTTTGCAAAAGAAGAAAGCAATTCCCAACATCTGCAGTTTATTCCGGACGGCACTCATAGGATGCAGGGACATTTATTTGCAAAATCCTGGAATGAAGTGGAACGATGGGTAGATGCAATCATAGAAAAAGGAGATCCAATCCAGAAAGAACGTGTAGAGCGAGTAATCTATCCGGAACGGTTTGAACAGAGTTTTGAAGAAATGATGTTTACAAGAAAAGAATGCAGACTCTCAATTTATCATTTAGATGAAAATGGCTCTGGAAAAGATCAATTATTTGTAGGAATGGAAGACTTGCAGAAAAAAGGGATCACGGTAACTGCTGATCAGTATCGATGTGTTTATTCCAGCCTGTATCTGCCAAATGAAGATATGAATGCGGTTTACAGTATTTTTAATGATGATCCACCGGCAGATTATAAGGCACACTCCCTGTCTGTCAGTGATGTTGTGATCATAAATCAGAATGGGGATATGAAAGCATATTTTGTGGATCGCTTTGGCTTCCAGGAACTTCCGGATTTTGTGGAAGAGAGAAAAAAGATACTTGGAATGGAAAGTGACATTCAGAAAAAGGATGTCTTAGAGCAAACGAGCTGTATCAGCTTCTATGCGGCAGAATGTTCAGAGTTTCCGGTATTAGGAGAAGTTCATCATGATCTTAGTCTGCCGGAAGCATTGGAAGCCTATGAAAAGATACCGGCAGAACGGATGAATGGGATCAAGTCTGTTGGATTTAACCTGCAGGAAGGAAGCGATTATGACGGAATGATGGATCTGATGGTTGCCGGAAGATCACAAAGAGAGATCTTAGATTCCATACCATTCTATAAAGAAAATAAGTTGGTGCAGGAAGCTTTGAAACGTGTAGAACAATATATCGAAGAAAAGTCTCTGAATGTAGAGAAAACCAGACCAAAAGAAGAAAAAGGAGAGATACAGAAAACCAAATCTCAAAAAAGAAGGGAGGATATGAGCTTATGAGTAAAGTAACATTTGAAGAAGATGAATTGGCGGTTGTGGCTCTTTTCCAGGAAAACACAAGAAAGGATACGATAGATATTTTGAAAGACACCTTAGAGGCATTGGAAGAAATGAAAGAAGATCCGTTGGAAGACGATCTGCTGGAAACGATTGCATCTGCGATCAGTAAGTTACAGATGATCGAAGATAAATATTATTATTCCCTGGATCTGAATCGTTATCTGAATAACCTGGAGGATGATGCTTATGAAGAATGATCAATTTGCAGTTTACCGAGTAGACCGTAATTCGGAAGGGAGAGACCTCTGGCACCTTTCCTATCAGGAAGCGGTAAGTAGGAAACTTGCGATACGGATTGAATATTACCGGCAGATGGATATCAGACCATTATTGCCAGGAGAAACAGCGATTGCTTTATGGAAACGCATGAAAGAGTCTTGTGAAGTCAGTGATGTGCTTGTACTGAATCAGAATGGGGAAATCCATTGTTATTATGTCAATGAAGACTATCCACAGCTTTTATCAGGGTTCATCCGATTAAACCCGTCAGGTACATTGGTCACGTTGGATACGGAAAATTATCGCATTAGTGGCAAGCCGGGAAACTGGATGGCTACGGATGATATCATTATTGATGGAAAACAGTTTTATCTCATGGAGCATCAGGAATATCATAGGCAGGTTGCCTATATCATCCTAGATAGTTATGGGAAGATGATTATGGAGGAATGTCAGAATGGATTCGATGAAAAAACCAAACAGAAACTCCATGAGCTTATGAAAACACCGGAACAAAGGGAACAGGAATATCAAAAATATAAAGAAAGGCTGGAACATTATCAGAAGTTTTTTGAGAATGGGACTTATGAGAGAAGCTGGGAATCCGGAACAGAAGAAAATTACAATATGGTAGATGGCCAGGTAAATAATCTAAAAAGTGCAGAAGGGAAAAGAGTGGAAAGAAAGCCGGCACAAAGCCCAGAACAATCCTCAAAAAAGAAACCAAAGAAAAGAGAGTCGGTGATCAAGAGATTACGAGAAAAACAGATTGCAATCGCTGTGAAATCTGGAAAACCGGTACCGAGATATTTGGAGCAGGATATGGAAAGGAGGAGAGGATAGATGCTATGAAACTGTCAAAGTATGAAAAAGAAACGATTATCCTGACAAATGAAGAAGATCGATATTATAGTGTCTATACATTTAATCAGGGATTACAGAAACGACTAAAGAATTTTGCAGAGAGATATCCGGAATGCTGCTATCTAATTAACTCAACAAAAGAAGGAAGTGAAACATATATAATCCAAAAGGGACGGTTATCATTGAATTTAAGACCTCCTTATGCAAAGGAGCGAATTCAGAAAGCATTAGAAACAATTCAAATAGCACGTGAAGAGAAGTTGGATGATTCATAAGACACAATTTAAGCGAAAAATGTCTCATGACCATGAGGAAAAATGAAAGCAAAAAGTATTCTGTGATAAAGTAATAAGGCTTAGAAGAGAAAATGTCTCTTCTAGGCTTTTTTTAGTAAGAAAGTAGTTTGGGCATTTGCTGTTTGAATTTATAATATTTTTTCTGGATGCTGGAAGAACCACTTATTTTCTCAAAATGTGGAAGAATATGATGAGGTGGCAGGACTTATGAATAACATTCAAGCCAGCATAGATAATATTGGCTATTCTTAATAGAATACCAGATGAAAGAAAACTGCTGTTAAAGGTGACAGTTTTTCTTTTTCAGGGAGTATTTAAGTAGTCGTTAAGTCTTGAGTATAGTCGAAGCGGATAAGTAGATAAAAACTTAGATAAAAAAACTTTTAAAATGACTAACTTTTTATTCACTTAAGTTGTTATACTTAGTAGAATGATGTAAACGTTTATAACATTTCAAATGAGAAAGGAGGATTTTGTGATTACAGATTTTCTTTTAATCCAAAAAATGAAGCAAGGTAATGAACAGGCTTTTGATACTTTTGTGCGTAAATATTATAACGAAATATTAAAGTATTGTAGTTACCATTGTTATGACACAGAATATGCCGAAGATTTAACACA
>OHJT01000365.1_pt1 | contig 38259 bp, 55 predicted proteins | sample 1568651 | NCBI WGS metagenome assembly OHJT01 (sample SAMEA3879608, study PRJEB24766) | human gut metagenome | biome: human-associated habitat; feature: feces | place: USA | collected 1985/1987 | reverse complement strand
GACAATCAACTGATTCCTTTCGTCCTTTAACTCTGTGATACTCTTCTCTTTTGCCATAAATTCATAAATTTAGTGATTTCTCTATAGTCTGATAGTACTCCTCCGGTACTGTCTGTTCGCGCTTACGGAGTTCCTCCTCCGCCTTCTCTTTACCGCGAAGGTACACGGATGCCTTACTGTATGCGGCGTTATATACCGGTGCCACATCGTACAAATTGCCAATTTTGTGAACAGTACGTTTCCATGTTCCGTTGTCCTTCTTCTCCCAAGTGTCACTTTCCACGTCAAAGCAGAAAGAACTCTGATCTATCTCCCCACGGCGGAGATTTTCCAACAATTCCTCCCCAAGTGCCGTCTTAGGAGCTTCAAACCGATATTTGAGCCCCTTGTCATCTACAGATAAATGTAGCGAGCCTGCACCTTCTTTACTCCTTGCGAGGATTCCCCGGCTCTGATCATGGTTAAGAACTGCAAACACATCGCTCTTAGCAACAACACCGTCCAAAGCTCCGCGTTCTATAACCTCTTCAAACGATAACCCATCAGAAGGAGTGTCAAACAATAACGCATAACCCTCTACGGTCCTTTTTTCCTCTACGTCTCCGGTGAGTTGCACCTGGAACGCAGTGTTTCTTATTTCTCTTTTTTCGTCCATAACTACATTTTTAATCAATAACCACAGAGTTGTCCGACACTTTTGGATTATTTTGTGCATCTACTATTCTTTCCTTCACGGCATTGTCAACGGTTTGTACATTCACCTGTACAAAAGCCTTGTCACCATTCTCTATCCTTGGAAGATTGTTCTCCCTGCGGATCTCGTTAGGAGTGGCCGCACCTACATTGGCCATATCCTTCCAATAAGCAGCCTGGGCACTTTTATCCGTCCTTAATATGGCGGACGTATCGAACTCCGAGATAAACTTCCCGCGTTCGGAAGGCAGGAACACTTTACGGTTGATCTCAAGTTCTATTTTTGTAATAACCGCCAATGCCGTATCGGTAAGATATTGTAGTTGTGTAGCCTCAACTGTGGAATAGCTTGATTTGGAAAGGTCGAACGCTTTTACCGGAGATACAGAGAAAAAACGGCAAAGATCCACAACGTTAAACTGCCGGCTCTCGATAAACTGGCTGTCTTTCGGGCTGATGGAGATAGGCTGATATTTCATATTCCCCTCAAGAACGGCAATACCGTTCGGATGCCCTGTTATGGGATTCGTGCGTTCTTCCCATGTCCGATAAATCTGATCCTTTTTATCTTTATCCAATCTCGCTCCCTCCACAGTCAAAATACCGGCGACACTCGCACCGCTTTTAAAGAAACCTTCTGCGTGTTCCTCCGTACTGGTTGCAATACCAAGTGATTGCCGGGCATGTTCCAACGTGGATACACCAATTATGCCGTCATAAGAGAAATTAAGCACATGGATCATGTCGCGCGGCTCTACCAATTCCTTGAACCCCGTCACCTGATACCGTTTACGCATAATACCATTAGGATCCGTCACCCATGTAATCGCCACTTGGTTGGACGGAAGATATATGAGCTGTACGGCATTCATCTTGCCGTCCCTCTCGATATAGGCATATCCGTTTCCCGTTAACAGGACAGAAGCCATCAGCGTCTTGAAAAAGACATACCTCGTCATGTCTTCATTAGGTTCCATATCAAGCAGGTAATATGCCGGATGTTCTTTCGCTTCCGATTTAAAGCCTTCCTTGTCGAGATGGTAAGTCTTCAAAGGAAGCACAGCCACACTATCCGAAATAAGGTCGACACACCTGTATACAGTAGAAAGAAGCATCGGTTTACTCCTGCTTGTGAATATTGGGCGAGAACCGTTGGAGCTCCAAGCCGTTACCCGTGAAGTTTCCTGTTTACTCACCTTTCTAAGTTCCAATCCGAATAATTTCATTTTTAACTTTTTCAATCAACCAAAAGATTGTCCGACACCCTAATAAAATTCTCCATATCTCGGAGAAACCAAGTACACCCCCAAGGCTTCCAGCTTAGCTATTACACCGTCTATTTTCTTTTCCTCGAACTGTTTTGACGGTTTGGTATTGCCATTACGGTCACGGGCCATAACCACATTACGGAAACAGTGTCGGTTAATGACATTGTTATCAATGACAGCTTTACCCGATAATATCAGACGTTCCATCTCTTTTGTCGGACGGTTAAAATTACCAAGAGCCTGACTAAAGGGCTCCATTGGTAGTCCCTGTTCTTCGGCATTGATCACAAATTGGGTGGAGTTCCACGAGTCATACGCAATTTTCTGAATGAATACTATTTCCCGGATACGCATTATATCATTCAAAATGTAATCGTAATCCGTCACATTGCCGGGTGTAATGGTGATAAGCCCCTGTCTCCGCCATTCTCCATACAGATCCTTGAAACGTTTTTCATACAAAGCAGCTTCCGGTAGGTAATAAAGAGTTTTGAAGTAGTATTTATCCTGCGTTGGGAACATGAAGTCGACACAGGTAAGGTCGCTTGTACTCGACAAGTCAATGCCGCCATAACAGTCCATGTCCCGGAACTGCCCAAAGTCGAGGTTGGCAGAAGCATTCAGGATATAGTGGTCCGGAATCCAAACCGTTTCCGCATCGCACCACATATTGATATTCTTGGTTTTGATACTCACTTCCTCGGACGGCGAGTTAATAGCTTTCCGCACCTGTTCACGCAAATATTTCGGTTTTACAGTAACCCCCAGATTAGGATTACTCTTAGCCCACACCTTTTCATCCTTCCAGTCATCTCCTTCATCCAAGGAATAAATTAAGGCAAAAAGGGTATCATCCTCTTTCAATTCCATTAAAACCTCGGTACACATCTCCCTGAATTGATAGCATGGCCCCAGCTTATCAAAACCGGCGGTAGTGATAATGATCGACATCGGATCATCACGCATCCCCTGTCCGGATTGAAGTACGTCTTTCAGTCCGGAATTCTTGGCCGCATGGTATTCATCGAGCAAAAACATGGACGGGTTTGGCCCGTCCAATTTGGATGAATCGGCAGCCAATACCTTCAGGAAAGACAAGGTCTTGTCGAAATTTATCTGATCCCGGAATGATTCTAAGTATTTATGTTTTGGGTCAAGGCCAGATACAAAGTTCCGGCACATTTTAAAACTGACTTTTGCCTGGTCTTTGCTGTTGGCGGCAAGATAGACCTCGGCCGCAGACTCACCGTCTGCGATAAGATGATAAAGGCAGAGGGCTGCCGCAAAAGCGGATTTGCCGTTTTTACGTGCCATTTCAATGTACACGGACGAAACCATCCTGCACCATGATCCGTCATCGTCTTTTTTGTAAAACCCGTAAATACTCGCTACCGCAAACTCCTGCCACGGTAACAGCTCAAAAGGTTTTCCTGCATGCCTGCCTGTATAATGCCGCAACAGGGCAATAAACTCAATGGCATAATCCGCACGTTCCTCACGAAACTGAATGTCATCACGCTCAAACAGGGAATAAAAACGCTCGACAGCCAATTTTATGAATTCACCCACAAGAACATTACCGTCACGCACATCGGCGGCATACTGATAATACCCTTTCATCGCTTTTCGCGTGCACCTTTTTTCAAAAATTTATCTAACGGAGAATCGTCTTTCTCTTCTGACTTCATAGCCTTGATGCTGCCGCGACTTTTAATGGTAAGGCCATATTCCGTCATGATCTTCATCACCTGGGAATAGTTTTTTGTTGCAATATTCTGAGCAGAATTAGCCGCTTTCTCGTATTTAATCTGAATGACCGGCCCTTCCTCAAGCAATATTTCCGTAGCCTGCAAATACATCTCATAGCTGGTTGCCAACATGCGGATAGCACCAAGATCAATATTCTGAATAGCCTTTCTGGCGTTTAGTTCTTTCACGACATCCTTGATAAACTTCTGAGTTTCATCGGATAAATTATCTGGCATTGCAAATTTCACCATAACTATTTTTTTAGAACAACCATACGGATGTCCGACAAAGAGAATTGTTAATAAATTAACAAATTCAAAATTTGAAAAAGTGCCGTGCGTGTAAAGAAGGCTGGGGCGAGGTTTCGGAAGAATTATTTACAAAAAAAATGATCCCATACCCCCTATGAGGTAGGATACAAAAAAGCCCCACCTTTACAGGCAGGGCAACAAGCTATCGCTCAGTAATCGTCAAAAAACAAAAGCAGCAGCTTGGCTTATCTTCTTTCCTATATCAACCAAGGCATTAGATAAGATCTTTAGCTCATCATCGTTAAAGCGTGCCGGCTTACCGTTTACAATACTGCCATTCAACCGATGATAGAACCACTGTGGAGATTTTTTAAAATAAGTTTTCACAAGGGCTGATACCGATATGAAAGGTAACACAGACTCAAGCTTTTCCCTCAATAAAAGTTCATCAGCTTTCTTATTTGTTTCTTTGATGCATTCCAGCATACCCTCTGAGAACATATCTATATCCTTATCGGCAAGAGCTTTCATCTCCTTGTCGATTGCCTCCATTTCTTTCTCGCTATCCGCATTTACGAAACGTTCTTTTAATTTTTCAATATCCGTCTTCATAATCGTTTAGTTTAGTCTCCCTGTATTTCAAGGGAGACGGTTTATTAATCCATTTCTTTCAACTTTGTCATCAGTTGCTCAATCTGGTAATCAAGCTCTATCTTATAATGACCTCTGTTTTGCAACTCCTTGTAATAGCGCAGATAAAAAAGTAATTCCCTTTCTAATTTCTGCCGTTCCTTACTAATTGGTTTCTCACTCATATTGCTTTTGTTTTTTGACTACACAAAGATAATAACAATTTTGTTATTAACCAAATAAAACAATAACAATTTTGTTATTTATTTGAATTATGAATATTTTGATGGCACTTTTTACATAGACTCATAAGATTATCAAAGTCATAGGCTAAGAATATACGCTGATCCGGATTATCTACACTCATAAAAGAGACAATGTGATGTATATCCTCCGCCGGAGTAACCACATCTTTGCTTAGACAAACTTCACACAACGGATTACACGCAAATTTCCATGCCCGTAACCGCCGCCACCGTTCTGAATTATATATTTTGCGACGTTCCGTGTCATAGAAATCACCTGTTTTCTTCTGTCCCCTTTTGGGTCTGGATATAGTCGGCATAAGGAGTGGTATTTATTTGTTGTGAATCTTTAATTGTCTGATATTCGATCATTCTGTAACGGTACATGAAGTGTTCTATTAACTCTGAATCTGTTTTACCCAAGGCTCCGGCGTCTTGTATGACATACAATACCGTATCTTGAAAAATGTCTTCATAGCTACGGGAACCATAAAAGCCATGGGAACCTTTATAATATAAGGCTCTCAGCTTTTTATAATTTCGCCCTATTGCTTCAGAAACAGATGCGTAGTATTTAACCTTTTTGTACCGGTTTCTCATCTATTTTAAAATTACCAGAATCATCCATAATTTCGTCCATACCGCGAATAACCATTCCACGTATGATTACCGATATGCTTGCACCTGTTTTCTTTGACAATTCATTAAGTAACATCCATGTACGCTCATCAAATCGGACTGATCGTCTATTATTTCCCATGTAAATTTCTTATTATTTTACTACAAATTCTTAATAAACTTAGCTACAAGAGGACATTCTTCATTGCAGCATGATAGAATTTCCTCTCTATTATTCACATCATGTACTAAGCATGAATCAAGGCAGTAGGATTGAAGTGCCTTCTTTCTCATTTCTTCCTCTTTAACTTTCAATGCTTCCTCTGCACCCGATCTAAAAACTAAATCATCGCAGCCAACTCGCCAACCTTCGTATAATTCTCCATTGCATACGTGGCAAGCATTACATTCTATTATAGTCTCTGATTTTAAGTTCATTTCTATCTTGTTATTAATCAATTATTTCAAATGTTACTTTCACTTTTTTACAGCGAAAGCCTTTCTTATACACCTGTTTCCATGTCAAATTAGTTCCGTCCAGCCAGTACCTGACGCAATCTCTTCGGTAATATTTTTGAGTATTCATCACAAGTGTACCATCCGGGTAGGTTATCATATACATTATATCTTCACGCATATTGTCTCCTTTCTATTCTAATCGTATTTGATTTAATCCGTATTCTTCGGTAAACATTGAATCCGCTCTTTGAAATTGCTTTGCAAAGCGGTTCTCTTTATTATCCGGTAGCACATCCAGCTGATGTGATTTCTTTGCCGGATGATTATCAACACACTTCCTCTGTGAAGCACATCCTGCTATCAGAGCGAGAAGCGCGCAGGCTATAATAATTTTCTTCATTTCTGTATTAGTTTTGAGGGTCATTCTTCTTTCAGTATGCTATCAATCAAGCCGTCTATTTCTTGATCGGATAGAAATTGCTTACCTGCGTCCTTTTGCTTCTGAAGTTCAACTTTAAGCCTATTATCTATTCTTTTCAACGCTGTACAAGTGTTCTTATCAGGATAATACCAATCAATAGAACTACAAACAATTAACTTAATATGGTCTAATTCTAAGCTATCCGGACAATGTTTATTGAGAAAATCTAAATCTTCTTTGATTAGCTTCTCGTATGTGTTTTTATCAATCTTTATGCTCATATCTATCTTTATTATTCGTTAATTAATTCTGGGTTGTCATAGATATTACCTTTAACTACAAACATTTTGTGCGTCTGTTGAATAGTATTTTCTGCAAAGCCATCCCATCCGACCCAGCATCCTTCTTGGGTACACCATTTAATCTCAAATAAAAGTCCTATGCGATGTTTTCCAGCCGTTGTAATATAGTCAAGTTGTACAATATCTCCCTCATAAATCTCTTTGCCGTTCCTATCAAACAATCCAGTAAATTGCCCGACGGTATTCTCCTGTACACACTCATTAAACAAGTACATGCCAAATTCATGTAGTTCTGCATAAACCCATTTACCATTATTTGTGCTTTTTCCTCTGAATTTGATTGTTCTCATAATGTTACTTTCTATTTTGTTATTAGTTAATCCTTTTAAGCCAATCACTAACGCATTTTTCCGCTTCTTCGTAGCTGGCGAACACTCTTTTTTCAACAGTTACACAGTACCGCATTAATTCACCGCGAATTATTCCTGCATCATCCTTCCAAATATTTATAGCTCCGTTATCTCCGGCAGAAGTACATGCATATCCCAGTTGTAGGGTCGGTTCTATATCACTTGTATTATTGATACAATACGCATCAATAATACGTTTCTTTATTCCCGGAAGCCCCTCTAATTGGCAGATAGGTTTTTCTTTCTTTATGACTATATTCTTATTCATTTCTATCTTGTTTTGAGGGTTATTCATTAAACTTAAACTCATCCATATATCCCATTTCTCTCAAGCGGATATTAAACTCTTCAACCGAATCATTATTAGGCATGAATCGCTCAAGAACATCGTTAAAAGGGTGCAGATAGTTTTTTAAAATATCATTAGCCTCTTTTTCTCCACGTTTCTCTCCTAATCGGGCTTTGCATACTTCTATGTAGTCATCTTTCGTCATATTGCAGTGCGTGACTGTATCAACAATTGTGCTGAACCTACAATATAAACCGTTTGGCTGTTGAGCTATAAATGCTCCCATAATTGCCTCCTTTTTTATTGTTATGCCGTCAATCTTTGACGAATCAAATTCAGATTCTTTCTCACAAGACTCATAATACGTTCATGGTATTCGGTATTTTTATTACAAACACCACGAGACTGAATAATTTCAAAAGTCTTCAACGACATCTCTATTGTCTCAATACGTTTTTCTCCAATACGAGCTGAAAGAATAAGGCAATCATTATGCTTATAGTATTCGTTAGTATATACGCAATGGTGCATTGCTTTCCCTTCTTGGTAGAACTGAGTTATGCTTTCCAACGGGCGAATAGTTATGCTTCCGTCCGTTATCTCCAACCCGAAGAACTTTTCCATTCTCTTGTAGAACTTAATGATGTTCTCTCTACGTTCCTTCTCACGACGGATTGCCGCCATCCTTTCCCTATCCCTACGAAGTTTTGCTTCAATGCTCCTTTTTTTGTTCATGAGCAAATCATGTTCGGCTCTCAGGTTCTTAGGACAGACATATTTGGCGTTACGTACGTCCTTTTTGAAATAGAGCAGCAAGTCGATATAATCATTCCACATACCGGCATCCTCAATGATGTAGTGATTGCGGTTGCAAATATTGAAAGACGGCTTATGACGAAGCTGATAATACCCCTCTTTAAACATATGCTTGAGCATAGATATTTGCCCTGTCTTCAGGCAAAGTTCAGCATCGTTATTCCCCTGCAAAAGAGAACGTATGAGCCTTGACGGATTAACATCTGGAAATTTGCGGTCAATACCACGTTTCTTCAACTCCGGTATCAGTTCTACCTTGGAATATAGATAGCCGAATATAGCATATACATCCCCGTAACGATAATAGCTATTACCACCGTACTCATCCTTTATACTCATAGGTTCAGAATACAACCATCCGTTTCCACCCATATTCATAGGTCTGGCCATAACCGTACGTTTCCCGTCTACCCTAATCCATTCCTGAACAGTTTCCGAAAATGAATAATGAATATGGGAAGATATATTCGGGTAAGCGCTCTTTTTATAGCTATCCCTGCAACATAGTATATGTCTTATCACCTGGAATCCTTCTACAACCTGTAGAACGGACATATACACCCCATCAGAGCTTTTCTTCTTCCGGCTCACCTTTACCTTTAGTTTGTGATGGCAATACGGACATTCGGTGTTGTCTCCTAAAACGATGGTACCAAGCTCACTATTATTTGTATCCATCCACAATCCACCACAATCCGAACACCATAACTCGCCTTTACATTTATAGGCCTCATGGGAAAACAGTTGTTCTTTGGCCCAGCGCTTATGGACATCGGTTATACCGGACAACCTGCTACTGAGTTCTGAAACTGTTTTCTGTAATTTTGTTCTCGGTTTCATAAGTTAAAACAATGACATTTGACGTGAATCTTCCAGCTCTTTCTTTAATGCTCTTTTCCTCTTTGCCGGTTCTTTATTCTGTTGCGATTGAACCGGGGCAGGTTCCGGCATACGATTCACTACCACACGAGCATTGACGGGCTTTACACCTTTAATTCCATCCTCATCGTAATAATGAACGGCCATACCATATATCTCAGCGTCCGTAAACCCGTTACAACCTGACTTGTGTACAGTACTTAGAATATAATTGCAACATTCATCAATGCTTTTATTAGCCTTAGCATATGACACAGCAAACAGCTCATCTTCTTTTGCACGTTGCTCCAAGTATTCCTGTATTGCTTTCTTAAATTCCTGTGACGATTTCATATATTTCAATTTTATAGTTACCAGCCTTATAATGTCGGTTCCCGACAACCCTCCGGGCTGTATAGGACAAGTTGCCGTAAAATGTTAAATTCTCATCTTTTAAAATATAACCAACTGATTATAAACAAGTTATTCACGCACCATAAGGTGCTTTTTGCAAAACCACATAAACAATTGATTATCAACTATTTACAAATTCTTACAAATGGGCATAAATATCCCTGTCTGATAACCGGCCAGAAGTTTATCCTTGAATTCAAGCTCCAACTCACCAATTATCTCCACATATTTCTCACGTTCCTCGGGCCAATTACGAATAAAGACACGTATTGTCTCCCATTGTTTTTTGGTCAGTTTCCTATCCATATAGAGCTGCTTGTAGCGTTCTTTATAACGGGTCACTCCGATCCGGTATATCTCCCTGGCACGGTCAAGCTGGGAAATCTTTATCCCCTTCGCAGCAGACAATTCCCTGACAAAGCGTATCTCCGACCAATCTTTATAAAAAATACGTCCCATTTTATTCAAGAATAAATTATCTGTGAATTCCATCATCGGAACAGACTGATGCTTATATATCGTTTCTATGCGCAGTATATTGGCCCCTACATTTCGCCCTTTCCCACCAGCCTCAAAGGTCTTATCATAAACCTTTAAAACCTTGCGGAAATACTTGCTTTTTTCCGTAGTCTGCTGCTTGAATGCCGAATAGTTCGCATCATTCCAAAGGTATTTTCCAGAAACCTCGTACATCTGCTTTATGTATGAATCCGCAGGGAGGGACATCTTCATTGTAATTCCGATCTCATAGTATGTCACCACTGCATTCTCCATTCTCACACATAGTCTCAATAAAACCTCCTTAATTGTCCTTACCGCCATTGCAAAGGTTATCGGACGGCTGTTATCCAGCTTCCCATACTTCCCTTTAAAATAGAGCTTGCAAATAGAACAGGCGCACCGCAACCTATTCCCACGTAACTCAATAAAACAACCGTCAAAGTTTGCATATGCCGTCGATTTGTAATAGACCTCATCCCCTTCCGTACATTGCTCAAGGTAATTCCGAAGTATAATCGTATCAATATCAGATGTATCAACCGTTGCCTTTATGACCACTTTATCAAACATAATGCCGCCTGTCCTTCATTCCACATAATGTATCTTGTATCCTATAGCCTGTTGGGTCTCTATGACAAAATTTGCGATCTCCCCGGTATCAACCAGCAATTTTATTGCCACGAGACCCTCTGTTTTTGGCTTTTGAAACAACAGCGAACATGGTTTGTCATACTGTACCCAGTGATAAAGGAATTCGGCCAAAAGAGAATCCTGTATCTGGATGATCAACTTTTCGGGTTTCATCACTTCACCACAAATATTACCGGAGTCCGGTCCGGACGTAAATGTCCCATACAGAATGCCGCCATTCGGCAATGCTTTGCCCCAAAGCTGTTTTGAAATGTACACCCTTTACATCCTTCGGTAGAAGGCAGCACCTTGATCCTTTTATCTTCTGGATACTCCATGGTAGGACCACCCACCCTGAGCCATCTGAAATTTTCCTCATTCATATCATTTATCTTTTATATTTGTCACCATAATGGAATTTTATATCATTCACTCCCGGAATACACCCTAACATGTCCCTACTGAAAATGGCCCAATGCAAATCTTTCAACGCATCCGACGGCAGGACAACCTGTACCCCTTGATTTCCTTGATACGGCTTCATGCTAATCTCGACAGTCTTTGCCACCTGGTCAGGACCACAATAATATACACCGTACCGTATTTCCCCCTGTTTCCGCTCATACATCTTACTTGTAATAAGCGGATCTGTACGTATCAGCTTAGTACCCAATTTCCTAAACATCTCGTACGCTTCTTTGAAAGAAGCTGCGTAGTATGTTTTTTGACAATCATCATAAAAACAAACATCAATTTGATATATCATTTATCTTCTTTTTAAAAAATGCAGGCACATCCTTATTCCTACCGAACGTTTACATCCATGGATTGGACAATAGCACATTAAATTCTCCACAGGACCGGCACGCAGACAATACCGGCAATCACATTTAATCTTTCCAATATCCACTTTACCCATAACCAAAGATTTAAAACTCCCGGATATTTCACCGGGAGAGATTAATAAAATTAAAACTTAAACCGGGGCTGTCCCGACGGTGTCCTTTTCACCGGCTTTTTAAGTGATTGATTATTTCCTGCATCTCAGCAGGGTTGATTTGATTATGATTGCTTTCCCTGTCAAAATCGTAGTCTCGCCAGAACGGTGCAGAAGGGTGCTCTTCTTGATCCCTACTTCACTTTCATCCAAGTAGTCATAAACAGCACTTAAAGAACCGAAGTAGTAATTCTTCTTTTTGAAGATCAAATACACATGTACGACTTTCATTGTACCAGAAGTTCTATATATGATTTATTTAGAAACCTTACGCAATTTCTTTCTCATCTTGTTACATCTCCGTACCAAATCCCTGGCCGGTGACGTAGGAGAAGAAAGAATCTCAATTTCTTCTGAGCATTGCCGAAGCAACCGCTCTATAACCTGTATATCCGTTTTGCATATTTCCGGCATAGCTCACCCTATTTGTTTTTCCAATTTCAACCGCTTAACCTCTTTCTTGTAGTAGTCAATCATGGCTCTATACTCAAAATCAGAGATCTTATTCACCTGGTTCTTCATTGATTCAAGCAAGAGGACGGTAGGTTCCCCATACTTGGCTATAAGCCCCCTGCGATAGCCTTGGATGTTCCCTTCATCGAAGCGGTTACAAGACCGGCATTGGGCGTTACAATTCCTCTCACTAAATCTGGTTGCCATATGCTGGCGGTTGATATAATGGCCGCAATCAGCTTGGTCGAACGGAAGAACCCTGTTACAGGATATACATCGAAATGTACCATCCTTACGCGCATCCCGTAAACGGATAAAGAGACTGAATACCGCATCAAGCTTCGCCTTCAAATTCGCCTTCTTTGCCATGGCCGCTTTGGACTATCTTGTTATATTGTTCTTCATTGCGAAATCTAATGGCATGGTGGTACCATAGTCCATTGGATGATCGAAACAGGCTTTCTTCTTCGGAGAAGTTATAATCACTTAATTGAGCGATAATGGCTGCACCCGGCCTTTCCTGACTCCAGAATATAGAAAGGTCACCCTTTCCTGGTATATACTCCAAATCATCTGTGATGTCACAGAGAAAAGCATTGTTAGCCTGAGGTTCAAATAGTAATATCAAACTATTATCTATTACTTCGGCCGTGACAAATTCACTACCTTCCGGAATCCTACATATTTTCTTCATTACTATTCAATTATTTTCCAAACAATTCGTCAATCTCCCTCTCAAACCTCTTTGTATTCTTTCCCATGTAGATACTATCGGCTGCAAATACAAAGAAGGCTAACCAGAAGACAAGATCACAATTCATACAGGTGATAGCCATTGTAACAAAGGATATGCACCATATAAAAGTTAAGGGTAACACTTTCATACTACTTTGTTTTTAAGCACAAACCGATCAAGGCTTGTCAGGTCATACCATATCATTCTACTACCAAATTGAGAGAAAGAGACAAGTGCTTCATTACGCAATCGATCAAGAAAATCCTCTCCTACTCCCAGATAAGCCATCGCCTCCTGTTTGTTTAGCCAGCGCTTGGGAGCCGGCTCAACTTTTACCGTTGTTCTTATTCGTCCCATAATGCTATTTTTATTTCAAATCAAGACTATTCAAATAATCCCGTAACCTTATCGCCTCATTAATATCAAAAGTGATTGAACCATTCTCTTCTGAATGAATCCAAAGTTCTTTACCAGTTTGAAAGTCTAAAAGTTGCATCTCTACACCTCCTTCTATCGTAGAGAATGAATTACTACTTAATATCGTATTATCCATATTTATTGCCACAAATTTATTACACATTTACAAAATATAAAAACATGATTTTCAAACAATTAAATAACAGAACCAATAACCTGTAATAACCGTAAATAACCTCCTTAAACGGGATTTTAATTTAGAATAATTCTAAATAATACTCAATTATTCGGATAAAATCAAGTTTTGATTGAAATTTTCACCAATAGCTAATCATTCTTGTTTGCTCCCGGTTTCTTACCTTCTGAAATATAATCATAAAACATATCTGCGTAATCAATACGGTATTTTATGGTCTGATCAGGAGTAGTGAGACCGATACTGAATTTACGTAATTCAATTTCATTCTTTTTAGTACTATCTGAATCTGCTAAAAATTCTCCCTTTCTTCTTTCGATCACCTTAATAAGTGCATCACAATAGGCATTTTCTCTTGAATCTTTTTCCGTGGGAAACTCTATGTGATAAACATCGGCAAAATTCATATCTAAATACTTAGATAATCCAGTCTTCTTCCACAAATCCTCATATGGGGTATTCGTAGGAATATATTTCATGCCTAATGGAGGAATAATAGTATCATCAGACTTATCTTTTTTCTTAAATGGATTAAGCGAACAAAAAATACTTTTCACCATGGTTATAATGCCTACAATGGCAAAAAAAGTATAACACTTACTACAATCAATCGGTATGTTTCCATAATTACTCCTCCTTACTCTATTCTTGTTACAACCAGATTGGGACGATCAATCTTAGTCTTAAATACCTTACCAGTAGTTACTGATACCTGACCACATACAGACTTCACTGTATTCATTCTTGAGAGTGGATAAGAATGAGTCTCTCCTATTTCCATCTTTTTTAAGATTGGAAGAATAGGCTCTTTTACTTCTTTCTGATTAACTTTTTCCATCTTTCTAATAGTTTATTTGGTTTATTAATTAACTTTATGGTGCAAATGTAATCATTAATATTACGTGTAATATAAAAGTATTACATTATTTATATATATTAACTTTTTATTTATTACATCTTAATTTTTGCAAATAAAAAACCCTCAATAACTTTATTATATGAAAATCAACAGATTAAACATTGGTCAGGTAGTCCGCAAAAAGGTGGAAGAAAGTGGAATCTCAAAAGCTAAATTCGCTGAATTACTGGGAATTGCTCGACAGAACATAGAAAAAACAGTATTTCAGAAGCATAGCCTTGACACGGATTTGCTCTGTAATATAAGTGAAGTCTTAAATTGTAATTTTTTCGATTACTATAAATCAGACAATCAATGTAATAAAATAGATTACACTAAGAATAAAGAAATTAAAGCAACCTTATCTATAGAAATGGGGGCAGAAAAAAAAGAACAAGTACTTCGATTCGTATTTGGTGATAATAATATTGAAATATTAAATAAATAATATCAATGGAAAAAATTAATAAGAACTATCCTTGTAGTATTCAAGTATGGTGGGGCTCAGACGAACCAATTTTAGAAAAAACAGATTTATATTTCTCTAATAAAAATGAAGTTATTGAATATTTGAATACACACCTTCAAGAATATATAAGGAAAAGATGTAGAATGTTACGTTTATCAATTTTACAATAATACCCCCCATGAAATTCCCGTCAATACAATTATTAAATAAATACAAATAGTTTGAAGATGAAATAATACAAACATCTTTCCTTAACTACAATATATCAATATATAAACTATAATACAAAATATAATTTAATTATTTCAAGATCATGGATGAATTAATAAAAGATATAATTCAAGCAGATATTATCGGCAAAATTCTGTCAAATCAAGGAGGGTGGATTAATACGTTTATAAACTCTTTTAGCAGTAATATTCAAAAGGCATTAAAGTTTCTCATGAGCAAAAAAATTGCTCAAAAAGAAGGTGAATGTGCTTTAATAAAAGCCTTTTACGAACAAGCAATAGAAGAGGTTAAAAACAATACAACTCAAAGAGATATTTTTGAACTTAACAATTTATTATGTATTGCTGGAATAACAGCCAAAGAAATTCCAACTCCAAACAAAACTGGAATTAATTTCGATTGGATGTGCCAATTCTCTGATAAAGCAAGATTTGTATCTAATCAAGATATGAGATTAATATGGGGAAAAATCTTAGCAGGAGAAATAAATAATCCTGGAAAATATTCTATTAATACATTATCAATATTATCAAGAATGTCAAAAGAAGACGCGGAAGAATTCTCTTCATTGTCTTCTGTGTTATTCAACGACAATTTTATTGTAATAAGTGAAACTGCCAACAAAAGCTTAATTGACTTTGAAAACATCAAAAGATCAATCAATCTTGGGTTGATTACCCCCATAGAGGTTACTGAAACTTATACAATAGAAGATAGAAGCCACATTTCTATAGGAAACAAATATATCACTTTAATGTTAAAAAATAAAACATCCGCATGTTCATTCAATGTTAACGGTTACACACTATCCAGCTCTGGTACAGAACTTGCGCAATTAGTAACAAATCATCCAAAAATAGAGGAACTTACATTCTTCAAAGAGTATATTGAACATAAAAATAACAATATAATAGTAGACATTAATTAATAATTTTATCTATCCCCAAAACATCTATCGGCAACTACACCTCTCAAAGCGTTTAACCCAGTTGAGTTTGGTCGTAGGACTTATTAGATTGTAACAATGAACTATCGAATATTATAAAACATAAATATTAATCACTTAAAATCAAAATTGAAAGATGAAATTTCATAATTACATTGGGCAAAAAGTTGAGATTACTCGTAAGAATGGAGAAATTATAAAAGGAGAGGTCAAAACAACCAGTGCGATTGTAAAAACAACCTGCCCACATCCTGAAGACCACATTGATTCAATCACCATCGAGACCAAGAACGGAATAGAAGCAATTGGAGTATATGAGATAGAAAAGATAGAAACCATTAATGAATAGCTTAATCGCAGGGATACCTGCGATAATATCAGTCATAGTAATTTGAGTAGACTGTTAGTACAATAAAATTTTCGATACTTGTTGTACTACCTGATATCAATTGTCCTAAGAAAGATTATTCAACATTGTATTGTCGGACAAATTAATATAAATATCAATCCAATCCTTGATAATATAATAATGAAACCACAAAGCATCAACTTCTTGCAAAAAATCCCTCCATTCTTTAAGGGTATAAAACTCCAAATAAGCGTTTTGCTCTGTTCTATCGGATTATTCGCTATTATCTACATATTCTATAAGAACAGCAATGAAGTAAAAATGCAAGAAATCAGCTTTGATATATCAAGCAATAACCAATTGGATTCCTGCGCATTCAACATCGGCTTCAATATGGCAGGCCATATTTCTTTGGAGAAAAAAATATCTACCGGAATATCAGTGGAACTATATCCCGTCATTTCAGACAGCTTACGATACTCTACAGTAACTTTTGCCAGAAGCAACAATATACAAATCGACTCTGTCAGAGACTATGCAAACGTACGTATTGGAGAGAACTCACTATCGTATAATAATATTCCTAAAATGCAAGCGAGAGGCGTACAAATGAAAACAAACGATATCTTCATTGACAACTATTCCTATTCAATGGAAAGAGTTGAAGCATATGAGGCTTACCGATCATATTTCGAATATAATGTAGCATGGGCAAAAAAGCCCACTAAAAGGCCGCGACCTGCAACCATTCATTTACCGATAAGCACTTATTCTGAAACAGGATTTTTCCACTCATGGAACATTTCATCCATATGTTTGCGTATTGTCCTGAACCCTATCTATAGAAACAAAAAACTCCCTATCAATAAGTATAGTTTTAATTTTGACTTTATGTGCCCCATGGTTTATAATCAGATGTTCCCGGAACCTGATGAAATAACATTGTCAACATTATCATTTTACACTAAAGAAAAAATTGACTATATCGATCGTAATGGCCTATATCTATATGCCGAGTCAGTAAACAAAAAAAACGAAGTGGAAATGAAAGGTTTTATATTAGCCACCATTTTGGGATTCTTGTTTTCAGTAATAATTGACACGATGTACAGGATAGTTTCAATTAAAAGAAAAAAGGAAATTAAGTAACAATAAACCAGATAAAGAAACATTCAATGAGAATATTGTAACATGTATAAAACCTATGACATTAATGGAAATATAGTTTCTAATCATGATCTCCAAGACAAAGGCTTTTGGTGCCAAACAGGTATTTCTAAAGAAAAAATATTTATAAATATGTTCGGAGAGAAATTAGGACTTATTATCAATCCTGAAAAAGCAACAAATAAATACGCACCAGATCTATTTAATACCTCCAAACAGCTATTGGCGGATTTAAAAACACAAAACACTCCCTTCTTCTTGGCCAACAAACTTTTCAATTATCCTCCCCAACATACTGTTGTCTTCAATGTAAAAGATTACATCAGATATAAAAAATCATATCCAAACATTGAAATATACTTTGCCGTAGACTGGCAAGTAATAAAGTATGAAAGTAAAGACACCTGCATAGAGGTAAGACCAATGGTAGGAGTTTGGAAAGTTGATTTTCCAACATTGGAAGAAAAGTTAAAAAACGCACCAATCCATTGTTACTCACAGAGGAAAAATGATATAAAAGGGAATGCAACCCAAAGTTATGTACTGAACTTATTAAACGATAAAAGCTTTATAAAAGTTATTTAACCCGTAGTCAATCATAATACACATATTATTTTGGCATTTTTATTATATGGATATTTGGGATAAAAAGAAAAGATCTGCCGTTATGGCAAAAATAAAAAGCAAAGACACCAAGCCCGAGTTATTAGTCCGACGTTACCTATATTCCCGAGGATATCGCTATCGCAAAAACGTCAAAGGATTACCCGGAACCCCCGATATAGTCCTAAAGAAATATGGAATTGCTATTTTTATCCACGGATGTTTTTGGCATGGCCACCAAATAGATGGGCATATCCCCCATTCCAATAGTGACTTCTGGCAAAAAAAAATTAAAAGGAACCAAATCCGAGATGAAAAAAACAAAATAGAACTCAAAAAGATGGGATGGAAAGTCATGACTATATGGGAATGCCAACTTAAGCCATCCGCCCGAAAGCAAACATTACAAGAAATAGAATTTATGATTAACAAAACATACCTTGACAGATATCGCATAAAAGAAATATCCTCCGATTTAAAATCGGAGGATAAAAACTTATAATCGTTCTATGTCATTAAACAACCTCACTAAAGATCTTCCTATAGCATATGCTAAATTTACAGGAACTGCATTCCCTATTTGCTTATATTGAGAGGAAAGAGAACCGGTAAATTGCCATTCATCAGGAAAAGTCTGAACACGAGCATATTCACGAACCGTTAGTGGACGTGTTTCTATCGGATGGCAACGCTCCGTTTGCTTTTGGGCAGGTGCACAAGTCAATGTCAAACTAGGCTCATACAAAGAGAGCCTACGAGCCATACCAGTCTTTCCTCCCCCTAAATAAAAACTTCCGCCCATATATTCTTTTTGAACTTCTATTGGTAAATCACGCCAATATCCACCCATAGGCACCATTTCCATGACTTTTTGCTTTTTAGAGGGATATTTTTGGCCATCCGACAAAGGAACATCTGTATCATATAAATCCCCCTTGTAAAAGGCATCTTTTAAAGTCATTATCCTATGATATGGCGCTGGCCAATAAAATTGCACTTTTTCAGCAATATCATTCCTGATCGCTATTATAATAAGACGTTCACGTTTCTGTGGCACCCGATATTTTATCGCACGCAGTACTTTAGGGGAAACTAACGTATATCCAAGTTCACGTATTACATTCTTTATCGTATCCAAAGTCCTACCACCATCATGAGCCATTAAGCCTTTCACATTTTCCCCCATGAAAACCTTAGGCCTAACCTCTTGTACAGCACGAGCCAATTCAAAGAAAAGCGTCCCCCGGGTATCTTTAAATCCCCCTTGTTTCCCCGCGTATGAGAATGCTTGGCATGGGAATCCACCAGATAAGAAATCCACTCCCTCATACTGTTTAAAAGAAAACTTACGAATATCTCCCTCTTCTATTTTCCAACCAGGACGATTATTACGCAAAGTCATACATGCGTCATGGTCTATCTCATTCAACATCACATGTTCAAATCCGGCTTTCTCCATTCCTAACGCCAATCCACCAGCCCCAGCAAATAATTCTATCGAAGTATAGGGGCGCAATGGGCGAATTCGATTTTCTTCTTCCCAAGAAGAATTAACCATCTCATTTATTTCTTGTACATGAAGCAAATCCTTTATAAAGAAGTATTTATGACCTGCTGTATCGACCTTAGGTACAAAGGTTCCATTTTCCTCCCATTTCTGCAGAGTAGCTTTAGACACCCCCATTATATCGGCAAAATTATTGGCTAATATAGTTTCCCTCATATTATTAAAAGTTCTGGAATCCATCATATGTAGCAAAAGCCAATAGATACAAACTTTTAAATGTATCCGGAGATAATTGACTTAATTCTTCATATACGCTATTTTGAATATTCCCTTGTTGTAATTCATCAATCACATCATCCAATATGCCAGGAAGCGCCCTACACAACTTAAAGAAGGCCTCATCATCATCAAAAACTATCCCATAAAATTTATCAATAGAAACCCTACGGATTTTTTCATGGGACAGCCCTCCCTTATTCCATTTTTCATTTCTGGATTTTGTCGCAATCACCTCAACCAGCATACAAGTCGCTTGATCATCATGCAATATCTTATTTTGCATATTGGCATAAACACTCGTAGCAGCACCACTATTCATTGTATTGTGTTTATTCTTTAACTCTACAAAAATATGGCGTTCATTATTAATCACATCAAACCCCTTCGCAGGTACTTCCCATCCATTACCAACATATTTAAAAAGATTCTGATGGAAATACCCAATATGGTTAGTATTAGTTTTATCTACCTGCCTAATGCATTCAGCTTCAATAATCTCCTCAAAAGTTTTACCGTAAATTTTAGAATCAAAAGTCAATTTAATAGGATCTATTATATTACTATTAAATTGCTCCAAGTCAATTTTATTACGGTAAAGCCCGACAGTTTCTTTAACATGCTGATATATATCTTCATTAGATATAAACCCTAAATTATAATCTCTCATAATGCATATTCACATTGGTTATTCGTGCAAAGATAACCTTTTAATAATTTATATTCAATGCTAAATCACCTTTTCTTAAAAAATACCCCAGCAATACATCAATGATTTGTTTCAATTTTAACCATCTCGAAACATCCTCAATACAATCAATAACTTTCCGGTTAGCCTCATCTATTTTCTTCTGATCAAACTTTATATAGATGGAGGTCACATCTGACCCGATTTCGTGCCCCAATGCGGCGGAAATCGTTTCTTTCGGTATATCCAACCCGGCTGCAATTGTCGCCCAAGTATGCCGGGACCAATAGCTGGATATATCAGGGAAAAGAGGTTCACGTTCTTTTCTGCCACCTAACCCCTTACGAACCACCGGACCTATCTGCTTAAGCCCTACATCCATCCTATGAAGGAAGTCCTGATAATTGCTATAGGTATCCAACACATTCAACAGCCAATTATCCCCTTTATACCGTTCAATGATTTCCATTGCTTCCGGTTCCACTTTTATAGAATATAGCTTCCCCGTCTTTGCCCTGTTATACTCTATCCTACCATTAACTAATTGCTTTAAGTTAAACAGGTCAACCGCATTTATACCAATAAGATAGAACATAAGCATAAAAATATCCCGATAACGTTTTTGATGTTCTTCGCAGCCATAGCCACGAAGCAGAGCCACCTGTTCCGGAGTAAGACAACGCTTGGCAGTCTCTTCTTTCTTTATCTTGAACTTCCTAAAGGGATACAAAGTAGTTATCTCCTCGTCAATGGCATAATTGAACACAGCCCGGATATTGCGCAAATGAATGGCGTAGGCATTCGTCTTCATTCCACTATCTTTCATCCATTTCTCAAATCGACGTAACCAATCGAGGGTCATCGTATCAAAAGTACATGTACGGTCAAACTCCAGTATTTTATTGAGGGTTGTTGTATATACGGTCTTCGTTCCCGGCTTTTCTTTCAAGTCAATAAAATCGGATAGATAATCAATGAAAAGCTTTGTCTTTTCCGGGACAAACCCAGGCAAGCATTTTTCAAGAATTCCTTTTAGAACCTTATCCGGCATATCTTTCAGCTTCCCATCCATTTCAAGACGAAAAATAGTATTCTCAATGTCATTGAGTAACTTCCTCAAAGAAGCGTTCTTTGTCTTATAATTCTCTACCTTATTCGTAAACTCACTTCCCGTCCACTTGTCCGGCGTAACAGAAAAACCGGTCGACAAAAGAAATTTTCCTTTGTGACGTATGTTAACTTTTAAAGGATATAAACCACCCTTCTTTTCGCGCCGTGTGTCTAAATATAAACTGATAAATGCCATAACTTCGCATTTTAGGGTTTAACTCGTGCCCCATAGCTCATAGGACTAAAAGGCATATCTGTGCAAATTTGCGCATCAAATTTGCACCGCAAAGATAAATAATACCCCGCCAAAACACCTATAAACGAGATTTAAAAATTAGGTAAGACATAAAAAAAGCACTCACGATAACCGTAAGTGCTTGATTTTCAATCGAGCGGCAAGCGAGACTCGAACTCGTGACCCTCAGCTTGGGAAGCTGATGCTCTACCAACTGAGCTACTGCCGCAATATGTTTTAATTATCATTCTTAAAACGGTGACAAAGGTAAACATTGTTTTGTAAAAAGCAATACATATACGGAAAAAAAATAAAAGAAAAAAAGTCGGAAATAAATCTCTACATATAAGACCGTGGATTAAATTACTTTCTATGAGACCGATAGATGAAGTCTTCTTTTTTGCGAACAATCCTCTTCCTCATCTGTTAGAATCTTCACGAAATAATCAAATGGAATAAACGAATAATGATATGAACCTAAACCAACGAATCCTCTTTATTTTATTATCAGTTAGTTTGTCTATGCCGGTAATGATGGCGCAGGGTGCTTACAACACTACCCCAAAGGCCGTCCCGGATGGAAAGCAATCTCTTAGTTTTGAAGAAGCACTGGAATTGTTGCATACCGGCAATCAAAGCTTAAAGATTGCAGATAAAGGAGTGGAAATAGCTAAAAGCGAGAAAGGAAAGCTGAATGCTTTTTGGTATCCGAGCGTACAATCTACCGGGGCATTTGTACATATGTCGGAAAAGATAGAGGTCAAACAACCGCTATCGCAATTTACAGATCCGGCAAAAGATTTTGTGCACAGCATCATTCCTGATGATCAGATCATCAGTGGCATTCTCGATCAGATAGGAGCCAATACGCTAATCTTCCCTTTGGCTCCGCGTAACCTGACAACGGTCGATGTTACTGCCGAATGGGTTCTCTTTGCCGGTGGAAAACGGTTTCATGCCAGCAAGATCGGTAATACAATGGTAGACTTGGCACGCGAAACTCGCGGACAGGTGGATGCCGCCCAACGTACACTGCTCGCCGAAAGTTATTATGGACTAAGATTGGCGCAACAAGTCGTTGCCGTACGCGAAGAAACGTACAACGGGTTAACTAAACATTATGAGAATGCCCTAAAATTAGAAGCCACCGGAATGATCGACAAGGCGGCACGACTCTTCGCACAAGTCAATATGGATGAAGCAAAGCGGGAACTGGAAGCCGCACGAAAAGAAGAAACCGTAGTGCAGAACACTTTGAAAACACTGCTCAACATGGAAGGAGAAAACGGTAACATCGCACCTTCTTCTCCCCTGTTCATCAACGACTCACTTCCACCCAAAATGGAATTCATACTTGCAGTAAACACCAGTAACTATCTCGTCAACCAGCTAAATCTTCAGGAGCATATAGCGAAACAACAAGTGAAGATCGACCGAAGCGGATATATGCCCAATATCGCCCTTTTCGGCAAACAGACATTATACTCGCACGGGATTCAGAGTAATCTCCTGCCCCGTACGATGGTAGGAGTCGGTTTCACATGGAATCTCTTCGACGGACTGGAACGTGAAAAACGAATCCGGCAGTCGAAACTGACAAGCCAGACATTGGCATTGGGACAGGCAAAGGCCAAAGACGACCTTGCCATAGGAGTAGACAAACTATACAGCCAGATGCAACAGGCCCAAGATAATGTACGGGCCTTGAATACTACCATCGAACTGAGTGAGGAACTGGTACGGATGCGTAAAAAAGCATTTACGGAAGGAATGGCTACTTCTACCGAAGTGATCGATGCAGAAACAATGTTATCTAAAGTGAAAGTGGCAAGACTTGCCGCCTATTACGAATATGATGTAGCACTAATGAACCTGTTGGCGCTGTGCGGAACGCCGGAACAATTCAGCCGCTATGCCTCTACTGTTCCAACTTCCCTTCCGCTTCCGGAAGATATGAAATAAAAATAATCCATATGAATAAAAACAATATAACCCATCCTGAAAATATGAATACAGAAGATACTAAAAAGGAGATGACTCCTTCTGCTTTCCCCCCTAAAGAAAACGGAGAACACTCAAACAGAAAAAGCCTGAGCATCGCTTTTATTATTGTTCTCGTAGCTGTCCTGCTGTTCACGGTCATTGGCATGATACTGATGCGTAAACAACCGCTTGTACTGCAAGGTCAAGTGGAAACAACAGAAATACGTATCAGTGGAAAGTTACCGGGACGTATCGACACATTCCTGGTGCGCGAAGGCGACTGGGTGAAACAGGGCGATACTCTTGTGGTAATAAACAGCCCTACGATAGAAGCCAAATACCGCCAAGTAGACGCTTTGGAGCAGGTAGCAGTGCAACAAAACAAAAAGATAGACGCAGGAACCCGCCGACAGATCATTGCCACGGCACAGCAACTCTGGAATAAAACAAAGAGTGACCTGACGCTGGCCAAAACGACCTACGACCGGATACTTACCCTATATAAAGACAGTGTGGTTACTTCACAACGAAAAGATGAAGTAGAAGCAATGTACAAAGCCGCCGTTGCCGCCGAGCGCGCTGCCTACGAACAGTATCAGATGGCCGTAGATGGTGCACAGAGCGAAGATAAAGCATCGGCACGAAGCTTGGTAAATGCGGCACGAAGCACAGTAGACGAAGTTACCTCCCTATTAATGGACGCACGGCTCACAGCACCGGAAGACGGGCAGATAGCTACCATCTTTCCCAAACGTGGCGAACTGGTAGCTCCGGGAACGCCGATCATGAATCTGGTAGTGATGAGCGACGTACATGCCGTATTGAACGTCCGCGAGGATTTGATGCCGAACTTCCGTATCGGTGGAAAGTTCGTAGCCGATGTTCCGGCAATCGCCCGGAAAAATGTAGAGTTTGAGGTATATTACATCAGCCCGTTGGGCAGCTTCGCCACCTGGAAATCGACCAAGCAGACAGGCAGCTATGACCTGCAAACTTTCGAAATACACGCCCGCCCTACCCAGACAATAGACGGATTGCGCCCGGGAATGTCGGTATTATTAACATTGGAATAAGGAGGACCGGTATGGCAAACGACTTCCGACTTCCTGCTTCCCACTCCCGGCTAACTGCCGTTCTGCTTCGTGAGTGGACGCGGATGACTTCACGACGCCTTTACTTCGGTACTTGCATCGTACTTCCGTTGTTCACCCTCTTCTTCATGGCCACCATCTTCGGAAACGGGCAAATGGAGAATATCCCCATCGGCATTGTAGACCAAGATAATACGGCGACTTCACGAACCATAGTGAGAAATCTGTCTGCTGTTCCTACTTTTAAAGTAACCCGTCATTTTGTCAACGAAGCTGCCGCCCGGGAAGCTGTACAACGTAAAGAGATATACGGATACCTCTCCATCCCTCCCCGCTTTGAACAGGATGCCATAACAGGTAAAGATGCCACCCTCTCCTATTATTATCACTATGCACTACTCTCGGTAGGCGGCGAACTGATGGCAGCTTTCGAAACTTCACTGGCACCGGTCGCTTTATCGCCCATAGCCATGCAGGCAGTGGCATTAGGAGTAAGCGAACAGCAGATAGAGACATTCCTTTTGCCTGTACAGGCCAGTGATCATCCGATTTACAATCCCTCGCTGGACTACTCGGTTTACCTGAGCCAGCCTTTCTTTTTTGTGCTGTTTCAGGTACTGATACTACTCGTTACAGTCTATTCCGTAGGTAGCGAAATTAAATTCCGCACAGGAGACAACTGGCTGGAAACTGCCGGCGGGAATATGGTTACCGCCATAGCAGGCAAGCTCCTGCCTTATACTGTTATTTTCAGCCTTATTGCCCTGCTCGGCAATTACGTCATGTTCGGCATGCTGCATATTCCTTTTCATGGCAGTTGGCTGTTGATGAATGCAATGACCGTCCTCTTTGTCATCGCCACACAGGCATTGGCACTTTTCATCTTTTCCCTTTTCCCGGCCGTAGCACTCATTATCAGCATTGTGTCTATGGTAGGTTCATTAGGGGCAACCCTGTCCGGTGTCACCTTCCCTGTGCCCAATATGTATCCGTTGGTACGCGACGCGTCATATCTCTTTCCGGTACGACACTTCACAGAGATCACACAAACCATGCTCTATTCCGGAGGCGGTTTTGTCTATCTATGGCCTTCGGCAGTGATCCTCTGCGTCTTCCCCCTGTTGGCATTGGCAATGATTCCCCATTTGAAACGAGCTATAATCAGTCATAAATATGAAAACATCCAATAAACTCTCACAAATAGCATTCATTATTACACGCGAATTCCGCGCTATCAGCACCAGCTATGCCGTGTTGCTGGTGTTGATGGGGGGTATTTTCGTGTACGGACTGCTTTACAACTATATGTATGCGCCCAACATCGTAACCAAAGCCCCTGTCGCCGTAGTAGATAACTCTCACAGCAGTCTCAGCCGGCAATATATCCGTTGGCTGAGTGCCACTCCACAAGTAGAAATCTATGCCCAAGCCATGGATTATCACGAAGCGCAAGAATGGATGAAACAAGGAAAAGTACAAGGAATACTCTACCTCCCACATAACTTTGAAGACCGCGTTTTTCAAGGAGAGGAAGCTGTATTCTCCTTATACGCCACAACAGACGCTTTTCTCTATTTCGAAGCTTTGCAGGAAGCGTCATCAAGAGTCATGCTTGCCATAAACGATGCCTATCGTCCGGACGGTGCCGTATTCCTTCCTCCGCAAGGATTGATAGCGGTAGCTCTGGCAAAGCCTGTCAATGTATCCGGTACGGCACTATACAACTACACCGAAGGATATGGCTCTTACCTTATTCCGGCAGTAATGATGGTCATCATCTTCCAAACGCTGCTAATGGTTATCGGCATGGTGACGGGAGACGAATACCAGAACAAAGGTGTCCGTGCCTATCTTCCTTTCGGTCACAGTTGGGGAACGGCAACACGCATCGTTGCCGGAAAAACGTTTGTTTATTGCAGCCTGTATGCCGTCTTTGCCTTTTTTCTATTAGGCTTGTTACCACATTTTTTCAGCATCCCGAATATCGGCAGCGGCAGGGATATCCTTATCATGCTTATCCCCTATCTGTTAGCAACCAGTTTTTTCGGGCTGGCCGCTTCATGGTATTTCACCGATTCGGAAGCTCCCTTGTTAATGATCGCCTTCTTTTCGGTAGGCTTAATTTTCCTCTCCGGTGTATCCTATCCGATGGAACTGATGCCTTGGTATTGGCGGGCAGCACATTACATCTTACCGGCCGCTCCGGGCACACTCGCTTTTGTGAAACTGAACTCAATGGGAGGCGACATGGCGGATATCCGACCGGAATACATCACATTATGGATACAGACAGCTGTCTACTTCGCACTTGCAGTATGGGTATACCGAAAGAAACTCTTACGAAGTATCCCTCTAAAAGCTTAAATATATCCGCCCACTTGTGTAGAATATCCTTATCTTTGCTCTCTGGAAAATCAGATTAATTCATGGAAAGAACACAAGTAATACTCATCACCGGCGCTTCTTCGGGCTTCGGAAAGGTAACGGCACAAGCACTTGCCGGAAAAGGATACGTAGTTTATGGTACAAGCCGGAGAATAGCCAACGGAAATATCGGACAGATAAGAATGCTTATAGCAGACGTTACCGATGAAAATTCTGTTCGCAGTGCAGTGAACCGTATCATGGAGGAACAGGGACATATCGACGTATTGATAAATAATGCCGGTATGGGAATTGGCGGTGCACTGGAAATGGCTACCGATGAAGAGATCTCTTCGCAGATGGATACAAACTTCATGGGTATGGTACGCATGTGTAGAGCAGTGTTACCCATTATGCGAAAACAACGGCAGGGGAAAATTATCAATATCAGTTCTATTGCCGGAAGGATAGCCGTACCCTATCAGGGTTTCTATTCGGCATCAAAATTCGCCATAGAAGGATATAGCGAAGCATTGTCTATGGAGGTATATCCATTCGGCATCAAAGTATGCGTAGTGGAACCCGGAGATTTCAATACCGGATTTACAGCCAGCCGGAACATCTCTCCTGCTACATTGGCATGCCCTGATTATGGAGAACGCTTCAAGCGGACTTTAAAAATCATAGAAGAAGCCGAAACAAACGGATGTCCGCCATCGAAACTGGCAGCAGCTATCTGCAAATTAATAGAAAAAAAGAACCCGCCTTTTCGTACATTGACCGGGCCGTGGACGCAAGTAGCATTTGCACGATTCAAAGGATGGATACCGGGCAAAGTCATTCGATATGCATTACGCTCTTTTTACGAGATAAAATAAAGAGACTGCACCGAAACAACACGATTCTTCAAAAAGAAATGATCTTTTGCTTGGCTTCGACCGGGGAAAAGGCTATATTTGTAGCTGTAATCATAAAGTAGTTTCAGTTAAACTACACAAGTAGGAGAAAGCAGAAGTTTTCTCCTTTTTTTATATTCTCCCGGTTCATAAAGTCTCTCAACAGCACGCTTACGACACTTCAGAACGGTACTTATGGAAAACAACACGGCATGTCACGATGAATACCAAGTAATGTTGCGATGCATTTCATTATTTGTTGCAGTGCAAATACCGGCATGTGGAGATGTAACAGAACATTCAGTAAGAAAAGTTTCCTTTTCAGTTAAGAATACGTAAATCTGCTCTTGACAAAAAAGGTTTATTTCTCCAGTGGAGTCAGTTCCAAAAACATGGTCACAGTCAACAACACTCCCAGCGCAATGCAGACAGAGACAAGCAACAGGTTGATCAATTTTGCCTTAGGTTCGGTATCCTTGTGCAGATTATTGAGAAAGTATTCCTTGAAGAATAGATATAATGCAGGCACGGAAGCGCTGGCCAACAGAAAATCTTCCGGGATATGAAAAAAATACGTTTTAGACAATCCGATAAGTGACCAATGACAGAGAAACAGCACCAGAAACATATTCACTTTACGGGCAAACAGCAACAGAAGTCCGATAGTAAATACTACCACCGAACAAGGCATCACAGGAGAGGTAATACCCGGAAAAGTCAGTCCGCGCGCCAACGAAAGCAACGGATAAACGAAAGGCATGGCCAACAGGATATAAGCTAAAACATCATACTTCCGACTACGCTCCAGCGTGGTATAGCCTGTTACCGTATCCCATATCCATATAACGGCCATCGTTCCCCAAAAAAGAGCCATTGTACCGTTATAACTACGCTCTGCACAATAAATATAATAATATACTACTGCAATCCACAGATATAGAAACAGAAGATAAAGTTTCATTGCAAGTTTCACCCGGGGCGTCGGTTTCTTCAACAGTAATCCTGTCAGGAAAACACCGGCAATGACAATAATTAACTGCAAGAACCAGGTAGAAGAATTATACCCTGCAATCGTACTCCAAAAGATATCCATAATTTCTTATTTTCTCCGTGCGTTAAAACCGGGCGCAAAAGTATAAAAATCTATCAACACAGCCAAACCGACACCCACCGTATAGCAGACCATATCCGACCAAAGGAAACCATGCCCCAGAACCAATGCTCCCAAAGTAGTCCCTCTGATGGCATTTATCCAACCGGCCTGATAGAGCTGGCTTATCTCAATGCAATAAGAAAACAGCAAAGCAGCCAATGCTTTCCGTAATAAACGGACGGAAGGAAACAGAAAGCCAATGCCCAAATAAACCATCGCAGCCCAAAGGGTATCTCCTGCATACTCCGCCACAAAAGTGGGCAAATGGCTACCAAACGAACGTGAGCCCAACCCCAAAGCCACCATAAATATCCACAATATCAGATAACAAAGCCTGCGTTTCATACAAATGCATTATATAAAAATAATCCCGAAGCGCACTTAATGCACACTTCGGGGTATTTATCCATATATTAATAAGGTGTAAATCCTTTTATTACTTCTTCAACGGAATAGAAAAACTGAATGTAGACCCCTCGCCTTTTACAGACGTAAACCACAACTTACCTCCATTCTTTATCACGAAATCCTGGCAAAGAAGCAACCCCAGTCCGGACCCCTCTTCATTATTGGTTCCGAATGTACTGAAATGAGTATCTGTATGCAATAGTTTCTTCTGGTTCTCTTCATCGATACCACAACCGCTATCCTTCACACTAACCACAGCCATATCATCTTGTTCCTGGACAATCACCAATATCTCCGTCCCTTCGTTACTGAACTTAATGGCATTACTGATCAAATTACGGATGACGGTTTTAATCATATCAATATCGGCATATACTCCCAAACGTTCGGGAGCTTCCAGACGAATTCCTATTTTCTTCAGTCCTGCTACCATAGAGAAAATTTCGATTACCCCTTCCGTAACCTCCACCATATCTACATCCTGATAAACCACCTTCAACTTACCGATCTGACTCTTAGTCCATTTCAGCAAATTGTCGAGCAAAGAAAACACATCTTCTGTTGTCTGATTGGCCATTGTGAGCAACTCATACATCTCTTCTCCGATGCTTTCGCTCGGCAGATTGAGTATAAGCATATTCAGTACCATCTTAATAGATCCCATCGGCGAGCGGAGATCATGAGCTATCACCGAATAAAGCTTGTCACGCCCAGTGATTGTTTTCCGCAACTCTTCGGTTTGTGCCACAATAATTCGTTTGGCAGCAATCAGCGAAATCTGGTGAGTAACACGAATGATAAGCTCTTCCTTGTTAAAAGGCTTCGAGATAAAATCATTGCCTCCTACTTGAAAGCCTTTCACAATATCGGCTGTACTGTTCAAGGCAGTCAGAAAGATGATAGGAATCTCCGAAGTTTCCGGATTGGCTTTCAGTTGCTGAGAAACCTCAAACCCGCTCATATCAGGCATCATCACATCCAATAAAACAAGGTCGGGTTTTTCCTTTTCTACCTGATCTATCGCCTGGCGGCCATTACTGGCTGTGGCAATCTGAAACTTCTCATTGGTAAGAAGCACCTTCAGCAACAATACATTCGACATTACATCATCCACAATGAGAATTTTATATTCTGAAGGGTTTATTTCCATGTTCATCTTTATATGCTTTATCTGGTTTTATATTTTATAATCTTTAAAATACTCGATCATATGCCTAAGCCCCTCATCAAGTTCTATCGTAGGAGCCCAACCGAGTTTCTCTTTAGCCAAAGTTATATCCGGCTGACGTTGTTTGGGATCATCGTGCGGCAAAGGCTTAAATACAATCTTAGATTTCGAACCGGACATTGCGATTACCTTCTCCGCCAGTTCAAGGATAGAAAATTCATTAGGGTTTCCAAGATTTATCGGTCCGGTAAAGTCATCATCCGTATCCATCATCCGGATCATCCCTTCAATCAAATCGTCTACATATTGAAAACTTCGTGACTGTTCACCCGAACCATAAATAGTAAGATCATTGTTTTGTAAAGCCTGCACAACGAAATTGGAAACAACACGTCCGTCATTAGGAAGCATATGCGGCCCGTATGTATTGAAGATACGGATGATCTTTATGCGAACATTATTCTGGCGGTGATAGTCCATGAAGAGAGTTTCTGCACATCGTTTTCCTTCATCATAGCAAGAACGGAATCCGATAGGATTCACATTTCCCCAATAAGTTTCCGGCTGCGGATGTACTATCGGATCACCGTACACCTCACTGGTAGAGGCTTGCATAATCTTGGCATTCACCCTCATTGCCAATCCCAGCATATTCATAGCCCCCATCACAGATGTTTTCATCGTCTGAATGGCATCGTGCTGATAGTGTATGGGAGACGCAGGACAAGCCAAATTATAAATCTCATCAACCTCCGCATAATAAGGAAGGGTTATGTCGTGACGAACAAATTCAAAATGATGATTATTCATCAGATGCAGGATATTATTCTTAGATCCGGTAAAAAGATTGTCCAGGCAAATAACGTCGTGCCCTTCATTAATTAACCGAGTACAAAGATGTGATCCGATGAACCCGGCACCTCCACTAACCAATATTCTTTTCATATATTATTAAGTTCCGCTTTATATTCTGACAAAAGTATGCGATTTACCTAAATTATGCAAATATATATACATATTATTTTTAATGAATAATCCGGTAGCATTTCACACGTAATCAAAACTATTGCAGATAAGATTATGGCTCCAAATTTATTCCTTACTTTCACTTGGCACACTAAATGAAAATCACCTCCCTAAACAAGTAAATATCCACCTTTAAGCAATCTTGAAAATGAAAATAGTTGCGATTTCAGAAACATCCCCCCTCTTTTATTTGTTTATATAAGAAAAAGGACATGATTATGATAACAAACGAATTAAATACAGGTCTCATAGAAGCCATTAAAGAGAAAATACCGGCAAACAGCAATTTAGCAAACGTGCTAATAGATATTTTGTTCATCGGAAGAGAAGCAGTATACCGGCGATTGCGCGGAGAGGTGCCATTCACATTGACAGAAGCCGCAATTATCTCCAGAAAATTGGGAGTATCACTCGATAAGATAGTAGGTATCAGTTTCAAAGACAATGCAGTATTCGACATGAATGTAGTACACCATGACGATCCATTCGAAACATATTACGAGATTATCAACAAATACATCGGTTTATTGAAAAACATGGGAGACGACGTGACATCCGAACTGGCTACATCTTCTAACATGCTTCCTCAAACATTATATCTGAAACATGACATATTATCAAAATTCCGTTTATTCAAATGGATGTATCAGAACGAGAACATTAAATGCAAACATTTTGATGAACTGGAAATTCCTGCCAAACTTCAAGATATTCAAAAAGAATTCGTGAATGCCGCAGAGCACATCCATACCACAAGCTATATATGGGATAACCGTATTTTTGCACATATGGTGAACGATGTGGAGTATTTCTCAAGTATCCATCTTTTAACCGATGAAGACAAACAAAAAATCAAAGAAGATCTGCTACTCCTACTGAACGAATTGGAATCATTGGCCAGAAAAGGTAAATTCGATAGTGGAAATAAAGTCAATATATACATCTCTAATATTAATTTTGAGACAACATACAGCTATATTGAAAGCAGTAATCTCCAATTGAGCATGATCAGAATTTATGCTATCAATTCCATCACATCCCAGGATGTGGAAATGCACAAAAGTCTGAAAGAATGGATTCAGTCGTTGAAAAAGTTCTCTACCCTGATTTCTGAAAGTGGAGAAATGCAACGCATACAATTTTTCAAAGAACAAAGAGAGATTATCGACACATTATAATATACAGTAAATCAATGATTTTTAAAAGGTCCGGTATGTGTATTTGCAGAAAACGAAAACTTCAAATATACCTATCGGATTTATTTCATTTTCAACAAATAACATTTCCATAAACCACTGAATCAGAAATAAATCACTACTCCATTACATTGCATACCGTACTAAATTCTTGATAGGAAGCTTTATATTTGCATAAAATAATAGATCACTCTATATTTTATACTACAAACGTAATATAACGAATAAGAAAGGAACACATGAAGAACAGTATAGTAACGGAACTCATCAATGAAATGAGAGAGCGTATCGCTCCCAAAGAAACACTTGCCAATTTCTTGACCAACACACTATGTATGGGAAAAGAAGCCGTATATCGCAGGCTTCGCGGAGAAGTCGCCTTCACTTTTGACGAAGTAGCATTGATTTCTCATAAATTAGGCATATCCATTGACCAGATAGTAGGTAACCATTTATCCAACCGGGCAACATTCGATTTGAATCTACAGAATTCACCGGATCCGATAGATAGTTATTACGAAATACTGGAACGCTATCTGAGAATTTTCAATTATGTAAAAAACGATGACAGTACCAACATATATACGGCCGCTAATGTTATTCCTTTCACTCTTTATTCTTCATATGAACATCTGTCCAAGTTCCGCTTATGCCGATGGGTATATCAAAACGGGAAAATAAAAACGCCCCATTCCTTGGCCGAAATGCAAGTTCCGGAAAAAGTGGTAACCGTACACAAGAAGTTGAATGAAACAGTAAAACAGTGTAAAAAGACTTGTTTCATATGGGATAGCAACATATTTTCTTCTTTTATAAAAGAAATAAGATACTTTGCCGGGCTAAATTTGATTTCTGCAGACGATGTAAAAGAATTAAAGAACGAGCTTCTCTCACTGCTTCACGAATTTGAGCAAATGTCGGTAAAAGGTGAGTTTAGCAACGGCAATAAGGTAGCCATCTATCTGTCGAATATCAATTTTGAAGCAACATATACTTACATTGAAAAAGGAGATTTCCAAATCAGTCTATTTAGAGTATATTCAATCAACTCAATGGACTCGCAAAATTCACAAATATGTACTTTGCAAAAAAACTGGATACAATCGCTAAAACGACATTCAACCCTTATCTCCGAAAGCGGAGAAGTACAGCGTATCACGTTCATGGAAGAACAAAAAAATATTATTGAACAATTATAATTCTCCGTAATTCTCTATTCAGTGATGTAGGAAGAGAGGTGCAGTGATGCAACTCTCTTCCTCTTTTTTTTCATACCCTCTCCAATTCGTGTGTAAATTTTATCCGATATTATTATATTACATATGTGTGGTATAAACAACAAAATCCACAGACTATATTAATTTTTCTATCAAAATCCATATAGCCTGCGGAATCTGCATCTAAAACAAAACAGCATCAAACGACTGTCTCATACCTTTGCCGATCAGAATACAAAACCTCTGTCGGGCCTCTATATAACTATTAACTGGTTGTCTATAATCAATATGCCCATAACACTCAAAACAGTACACTTGTTTAGGACATTCGTGTTTCTTTATGTTACTAATATTTATGTATTACAAATATCGAATATTCCGTTGAACTTTAAAACCTGTTCTTGTTCTTTCATCGAGGAAAAACGAGAAAGTGATGCGCTAATTACGAACAAAAAACAGAATTCAATGATAAAAAGCAGCACACAGATAAAAAAAACAATATCAAATTTCATTATTCAAAACAAAGCCCCGCATTTTTGACAATACAGGGCTCCGCTCAAACTATTATTTATACGAAATCCTACACAACCGTAGTTGCCTTGGCATCAACTGGCGATTCCTTTTCCGGAATACTAAATTCGCGATTCGCAAATAAATCCGCTAATCCCGAAATCTGTTTCAGACGCAACAATTCATCCCTATCCATCCCTATATTCTTCATTATCCATTGATCGGACATACCGGCCTTATCTAATTCAGCAACAATATGGCACATCAATTCAATGTTGTGGGTTCCACGCGCACGGTTGTGACGGATAGTGGAGCTCATTCGGTTGGACAAATCTTTATCAATAACTACAATTGGCAATAAGCCATTTTCACGCTGATAAATACGCTTGGAAGTTTTCAATACCGAATACCGGTGAAAACCGTCCACCAAGATATACAAATCTTTCTCCTTATCATAATAGCACACGCAAGGCATCGTAAATCCATCTTCCCAAATTGACAACTCCAACAATTTCATTTCAGGAGGAGCAACTATATTTGGATTATAATCATTGGCCACCACCTTCTCTACAGGTACAGCCTTCACATCGTACACCGGACTCTTTTTATTACTCATTGCAGAATATTTTTATATTGTTCCATTATTTGACTCCTCTTACTTATCTCTTCCTTCGTCGGCGAAAATCCCATATACTTGCACGCATGATCATTTTTAAGAATACAAATGCACATACGCTTATAAGTCGGTATTTCTTTAAATTCAGCAATATTGATATCATCCTGATACTCCATACGCACAGGCTTCTTCGATGTTTTATAATTGCTATTATCCATCACAATTATAGGTACCTTTGCAGCAATCAGTTTCTGTATTGTATTATCATTTAAACAACCGCCTTTCGTCCGCCAGAAGTTAACACTGACAGACAATTTTCTAAGATATCCTTTCCGCGCACGTTCCGGTAATGTAGATAACAGGAAATACATGAACTCTCTCCAAGTGTATCCTTCAGGCAATTTAATAGATTGCCAGCCCATAGCATGCGTTCCACCATACATACCTGTAAAGTTAACTCCATTTACACGTCCTACCATCTTCCCCCAAGTATTAGGATCGATAGCCCGGTAAAGAGATAAACTTTCGATGGCCTCCCCAATAAAAGGGCTCGCTACACGCTGACGTTCCAAATTTACGCCCGCCCTGTAATACAGATCATACAATATATTGTAATCCCAACGGAATTTGCCATTAGCTGTCCATACATCCGTCGTTTTCCAATCAAAAATGGGATAAGCATTATAAACATCGTTTGCCACCTTTGAAGTCCATCGATAGGTATAGTACATCTGATATTTACGATTCAGATAAATACACCTCCAACGGTTAAAACTTTCCTGAGTTCGTATGCCGATAAGACAACAAGTACGTACTGCGTCTTTCTTATCGTGTATCCATTTGGCAAAACGCATCTGAAATTCATAATCCCACATTTGAGCATTATAAAAAGGAAAATGTTCTTCAGTCATAGCATCTTTGGGCATAGGACGTACCCAAAGATTTTTCTTTCCCTTCTCCCATGGACGCCAAAAAGATTGGTACATGGAGGTACAAGTTGCCACACGGAAAGGAACGCACACACGATACACATCAAGAATATCCTTATTGGCTTCAAGCATGCGGTCTACATAGTCGATAGTCATCTTATACTGTATCTCATAATCCATATGAAACACACCTAAGCGTATATTCAAATTATTACGCCTTATATAGTCAATACATAAATTCAAAAGTACACCGCTATCCTTTCCTCCCGAAAAAGAAATATACACATTATCGAATTCATTAAAAATCATACGCAAACGCTCTTGCGCCAAGTCATACACATTTTTAGTAACAATTTCCTTTTTCATTCATCCCTCCACATCTTTACATAGCGTTTCCAAACTTTCTCAACAGTGAATCCCTGTTTCTCAAACGTCTCTTGGTGCTCGGTCTGAACAACAGCCGCAAGGGACTTTTCACCGGCAAAAGCAGAAACCACATCGATAAGTAAAAAAGAAAAAGCCTCTTCCTGGTCTTTATCTATATAATAATTATTGATTATAGCAACATTTCCTCTTTGTTCTATCGGAATAAAACCAACCACTTTTTTCCCGCTTACAGCAACAAACCAGACAAACTTATCCGTTGTTTTAAAAGGATAATTATTATTCATTTTCAGTACTTCCGGATCCATAACCAACGGGGCTACAAGCTTATACAATTGCTTATCCGTTCCGTTCAACTTCATTATTTGTATCATAATTGTGCATTTATTTAATTATTTTACAGTCTTATACTCAGACTTGAAAGTATTCAGCCAAGCAGAAAGCTCATCCAACATTAAATTTTTGTATAGAAAACTCTCTCGTATTCCCCATCCATGACCACCGGAAGGATATACATGCAATGTAGTTGGCACACCGTTCGCATTCAAAGCCAAATAATAATTCACTCCGTTTGCCGGAGGCACTGACTTATCATCATCACTATATACAATAAATGCCCGTGGCGTATCCTTTGTTACCTGTTTTTCATTAGAATATCGTTCTTCCAGCTCAGCAGAAGCATCGCTTCCTAAAAGGTTATTATGCGAGCCCATATGGGTATACTTTTTATCCATCGTAATAACCGGATAAAATAAAATCTGGAAATTAGGACGTACGTCAAACGCAGAATGCGTTGCTATAGTGGAAGCAAGATGTCCACCGGCAGAAAATCCCATTATACCAACATCATTCGGATTTATATTCCAGATGCCAGCACTATCCCTTACTACCCTTAAAGCTTCCTCAGCATCAGAAAAAGGTACTTCTTTATATCCGCCTTTCGGCATACGGTATTTCAAAACTACTAAAGCGATACCTTGCTTATTAAAATAAGGTGCCCAATCGTAACCTTCATGATGATATGCAAGACCACTGTATCCCCCACCCGGACAAACTACAATCACACGACCGGTAGATAATTCCGGAGCAGGAAGAAATACACGAATCGACGGTTTAAAATTGCCTTTCGATTCGTCAAAAGGCGCACTGTCCCTACCGTTAGTATTAGGCATTCCTCCTTGCCATAAATCAACATCAAAAGGTTTATGCGCATTTTGAGCATGCATACCTCCTCCCATCAATAAAAACGATAAAAGAGAAAAGCAAAGACGTAAATTCTTTTTCATGGTTTATACAAATAATAGTTTAGAATGTTACTAAAATTAATCAAGACAGGCAAAAGTAGTTAAAAACTACAATAAAAAAAAGGAAAAAGAAAGTATATGCTTTTGTATCATAAAAATAAATCCTTAATATAAAATTTGTTATATTATTAATATAATAAGAATCAGTTTATTATAATAAAATCTCATTCTTTTTAAAAAAA
>OHJT01000360.1_pt1 | contig 38612 bp, 34 predicted proteins | sample 1568651 | NCBI WGS metagenome assembly OHJT01 (sample SAMEA3879608, study PRJEB24766) | human gut metagenome | biome: human-associated habitat; feature: feces | place: USA | collected 1985/1987 | reverse complement strand
AACAAGCAAGAGCTTTGAAAGCTATTCGTAAAGACAACGGTGTACCTTGCGTACTTTACGGAGGTGGTGAAAATATCCATTTCACAGTACCTGTTGAAGGTCTGCGCAACTTGGTTTATACTCCGCATATTTATGTAGTAGACTTGGTTATCGATGGCAAAAAAGTAAATGCTATCTTGAAAGATATCCAATTCCATCCGGTAAAAGATACTATCCTGCACGTTGACTTCTATCAAATCGATGAAGCTAAACCTATCGTTATGGAAGTTCCGGTACAATTGGAAGGCTTGGCAGAAGGTGTTAAAGCCGGTGGTAAACTGGTTCTGCAGATGCGTAAACTGAAAGTGAAAGCTCTCTATAATATTATTCCGGAAAAACTGACAGTAAATGTCTCTCACTTGGGTCTTGGTAAGACAGTAAAAGTAGGTGAGCTTAACTATGAAGGTCTTGAATTGCTGAATGCAAAAGACGCCGTTGTATGTGCAGTTAAACTGACTCGTGCAGCAAGAGGTGCAGCTGCTACAGCAGGAAAATAATCACAGGAATACTTCTATCAGAATATTTCGGAACGCAGATTATCACAGATTTTGGTCTGTGTTAGTCTGCGTTTCTTTTTCATCTCAATACATATTAATTACTTATGAAATATCTCATCGTAGGATTGGGCAACATCGGCCCCGAATATCGTGATACACGCCATAATATAGGTTTTATGGTAGTAGACGCTTTGGCAAAGTTGAATAACACTCCTTTTACAAGCGGACGTTACGGTTCTACAGCATCTTTCTCAATAAAAGGGCAGCAATTATTGCTCCTTAAGCCATCTACATTCATGAATCTGAGTGGATTGGCAGTTCGATACTGGATGCAGGAAGAGAAAATTCCATTAGAAAATGTATTGATTGTAGTAGATGACCTGGCATTACCTTTCGGTACTCTTCGCCTGAAAGGAAAAGGCAGCGATGCCGGCCATAACGGACTGAAACATATTGCCGCCACACTGGGAACTCAAAACTATGCACGTCTCCGCTTCGGAATAGGGAATGATTTTCCTCGTGGCGGACAGATAGACTATGTGCTCGGCCACTTCACAGACGAAGATTGGAAAACAATGGATGAACGTCTGGAAACAGCCGGTGAAATTATAAAAAGCTTCTGTCTGGCAGGAATCAATATAACGATGAACCAATTCAACAAAAAGTAAATAAATCTGTAACTAATCATTTAATTACAAATAACCTCATGCCTGAAGCAAGAATAGATAAATGGATGTGGGCCGTACGTATTTTCAAAACCCGTACAATTGCCGCCGAAGCATGTAAAAAAGGCCGTATCAGTATAAACGGTTCTTATGTAAAAGCCGCGCGCATGATTAAACCCGGTGACGTGATTCAGGTGAAGAAACCACCCATCACTTACTCATTCAAAGTATTACAGGCCATAGAAAAACGAGTGGGTGCCAAACTTGTTCCGGAAGTTATGGAAAACGTAACGACTCCCGACCAATACGAACTATTGGAAATGAGTAAGATAAGCGGATTCGTAGACCGTGCACGCGGTACAGGACGTCCGACTAAAAAAGACCGCCGAAGCATAGAAGAATTTACCACTCCGGAATTCTTGGATGATTTCGAATTTGACTTCGATTTCGAAGAAGAGTAGTTGAGGGTGTGTCAAAACTAAAATGACCACTCTAAAAAGTTATAGATTGTAACTAACAATTATAAAAGAGCCATATCAAACTCTGTTTTTGAGTAATGATATGGCTCTTTTCATCATTGATTTAGGGAGTCAAGTTTCAGATTAAAAGTTGTCCTTTAATCAAATTACGTTTTGACACACCCTCACTTACAACTTCTCCTTTATCGCCTCAATCAGTTCCTGATATTCTGCATCCGTCAGATATACTTTCCCCGGATTCATCTGGAATGTACCTCCATAGTCAGGGCCATCCACATATTTAGGAGCCAAATGAAAGTGCAGGTGGGAAAGCTTATCGGAGTAAGCGCCATAGTTTATTTTTTCCGGATGGAAAGCTTTATCCATCGCACGGGTAACACGGGCCACATCGGCCATAAATGCATTACGGTCTTCATCACTCAGTTCGTTCAAGTCATTCACATGATCTTTGTATGCTACAAGACAACGACCACGATAGGTCTGTTCTTTAAAAAGAAACACACGTGATACACTAAGCTGTGCAATCTCGATCATCAGATTGTTCAGCGTTTCATTGTTCTGGCAATACAAGCATTCTTTAGGATCGCTTTTCATGATATAAATTCTTTTTTAGATTGATATGCCGGCAAAGATAAGCATCTTACCCACATGTAATGTCGATTTTTTAATTCTTTTGACCGACTAATTGGTATACATCCTCCTTTTCACCAACTACCCATAGCACATCCCCCTCTTCAAACGGTGCATTAACGTCCGGTGTCATCAACATTTCTTCTCCACGTTCCACACCGGCTATCAGGCAATGATATTTATCACGTATGCCCGATTCGCGCAACGTTTTACCTAAAAAAGCGGAATCGGCATCGATCATAAACTGCTTTAAAGTCATCTCGCTCTTTTCAAAAACATCACTGTCTACGTAAGCCCCTTTTGACATCTCCTCGCTGAATAGGTTAAGTTGCTCATCGGTACCGATTACCTGTATTTTGTCCATCGGGAACAAACGGGTACCGCCTCCGGGTATATTGATCCGCCGTCGTCCCCTAAGGATAGAGACTACATGTATTCCATACTTCTTACCAAGATTTAATTCAAGCAACGTCTTGCCCGCCCAGAGAGATTCCCCCGGAAGTTCGAAATCGGCCAGATGCAAATCACGGGAAAGCAAACGTCCCGCATATTCCGGTTTCTTCTCACCCATATATTCAGCCCGCATATCACGAGAGCGAAGATTCTGAAAAAATTTCCTTTCAATCAATATGGATTGCTTCTTTAAACGACGCGAAAGTACCATCAATATTACAATCAAGATAGCAACACCAATCAATAAACCGATAGAAGATTTAAACAACCGGGCAATCACAAACATCACAAATAACACGGCAATCAGCATACGGAGCACAATCGTTGAAACCAATGGTGCACGGTTGGCACGATGGGCATTCCATAATGTAATAAACTCCGCCGAATGATTCTTTTTAACCATGATGGCACGGAGAAAAGGCGATATGCAAAGAATGGTAAATACAGCTCCTAACAACGAGGCCCAGAAATGCGGCAGATTCTCACGGAAAACCGGAACGACCAACCGGAATGAAATAGCCACAATAGAGATGCTTACAATGGAATAAACCACTACGATACGGGCCATGGCGAAAAGAAGTTTCCGCCACAGGTTTTCATGGTTTACCGTCTGCGGACCGGAAGAATAACGGGCAAGAAAACTCTTCCAGGATTCGGGCAAATGACGATCGGCAAAATCAGATGCCGGCTCTGCCAGACGAATCATATACGGAGTAAGAAAGGTCGTGATAACCGAAACCGCCACTACGATAGGATAAAGAAAATCACTCGTCACATGAAGTGATACCCCCAAAGACGCAATAATAAAAGCAAATTCACCTATTTGTGTCAAACTGAACCCACATTGCATCGCTGTCTTTAACGGCTGCCCTGCCAATATCACTCCAAATGTACCAAACAATGCCTGTCCGGCAATGACAGCAAGCGTTATCACCAGAATAGGTAATGCATATTCTCCAATCATCGCAGGATCCACCATCATACCTACGGAAACAAAAAAGATAGCACCAAACAAATCCTTGACCGGCTTGACCAATCGGTCGATAGATTCGGCTTCTATCGTTTCAGCAAGAATAGAACCCATGATAAAAGCACCGAAAGCTGCCGAAAATCCGGTATTGGCAGCTATCACCACCATCCCGAAACAAAGCGCAAGAGATACAATCAGTAATGTTTCTTCACTCATCAACTTGCGGCAACGCTTCAAAAATTCGGGAATGAGATAAATACCGACCACGAACCAAAGAATCAAAAAGAACAGCAGTTTTCCGATGCTTTCGAGCATCTCGGTTCCTTCAAAGTTATTACTCACCGCCATTGTAGAAAGCATCACCATAAGCACGATAGCAAGGATGTCTTCCAATATAAGAATACTCAACACCAATCCGGTAAATTGCTTTTTACGCAGTCCGAGATCATCAAATGCCTTATATATAATAGTCGTAGAAGACATGGCTATCATACCTCCCAGAAAAATGCAGTCCATCCGTTGCCATCCGAAACTCATCCCCACACCCATTCCTAAAAGAATCATACAAAATATAATGGTGCAGGCGGCGATGACTGCCGTGCCTCCGACTTTCACTATTTTCTTGAAACTAAACTCGAGTCCTAATGCGAACAAAAGAAAGATCACACCTATATCGGCCCAAGTTTTAATATTGGCAGAATCCATTACCGAGGGTGTATAAGGCATATGCGGACTGGCCAGAAATCCGGCAACAACATATCCCAACACCAAAGGCTGTTTTAATTTTTTAAATAACAGTGTCATTACGCCGGCACAAAGCAGGATCAACGCCAAGTCGGCTATCAATGTAGGTAAGTTTGACATCTCCGTTAATGTTTTATTGCATGCAAAATTACACGAAAATCAAAAGAGAAACCGGCTTAAGGACAAAAAAAATTATGCCTCAGGCTAAACTTTGTTAACCTGAGGCATACACTTAGTCTGAGTGATTCATAATCAGTAGTCAAGTAGTTAAGTAGTTAAGTAGTCAAGTAGTAAGTAGTCAAGTAGAAATGTTTTGTCTAATATATTTCCCTTAACTACCTACTATCTACTACTTACTACTTGACTACTTAACTACTTGACTACTTAACTACTTAACTACTTGACTACTGAACTACTGAATTAACAGTTTTGATGATCGTTTTACTTCCTGAACGGAGGTCTTACCACCATCGCTTTCAATTTACGCCCCCGCATATCGATAAAAAGTTCTGTTCCCAACTTGCTGTATTCCGGTTTTACATATCCCATGCCGATACCGATTTTCCTCATAGGAGACATGGTTCCCGAAGTTACAATCCCTATCTTACCACCATCCTCATCTACCAATTCATATCCATGACGAGGAATGCCACGATCGATCATCTCAAAGCCAACCAATTTACGTACGGTTCCTTCGGCCTTTTGTTTCTCAAGCATCGCGCGGTTAGTAAAATTTTTCCCATCCACAAATTTCGTAATCCACCCCAACCCCGCTTCAATAGGAGATGTGGTATCATCCAAATCATTGCCGTACAAGCAAAATCCCATTTCAAGCCGAAGCGTATCACGGGCACCCAGTCCGACAGGCTTGATCCCGAATTCCTCGCCAGCTTCAAAAACTGCGTTCCATATCTTATCAGCAGCGTCCGGATAGAAATACAACTCGAAACCTCCTGCACCTGTATAACCGGTATTTGAAATAATCACGTTTTTCTCCCCGGCAAACTCACCGACTTTGAACGTATAATAGGGAATATCCGAAAGATCGATATCCGTCAGTTTCTGCAAAGCAAGAATTGCTTTCGGCCCCTGGACTGCCAACTGCGCAGTACGATCCGAAGAATTTTCAAGTTCGGCTCCTTCGGTATTATGTGCAACGCACCAGCTCCAATCTTTCTCAATATTAGAAGCATTGACCACTAACAGGTATTTCTGCGGATCATACTGATACACTAACAAATCATCCACAATCCCGCCTTCTTCATTCGGAAAGCAGGTATATTGCACCTTACCGGGTGCAAGTGCAGCTACGTTGTTAGAAGTAATCTTCTGCAGAAAGGGCAACGCACCGGGACCTTTCACCCAGAACTCTCCCATATGGGATACATCGAATACACCTACGGCATTGCACACCGTGAGATGTTCGTCAATAATGCCAGAATACTCGATAGGCATATTATAGCCGGCAAATTCGTGCATCTTGGCACCCAATGCAATATGTTTGTCGGTAAACGGAGTGGTTTTCATGATTTATGATTTATGAATTATGATTTATGGTTGATGAATCAAGCTTTTTGAGCAACAAGTTCCGCTATCTTCACGATCACCTTCATCGCCTTTTCCATATTCTGAACAGGCACGAATTCATAGCGACCGTGGAAATTCAATCCGCCGGCAAAGATATTGGGACAAGGCAAGCCCTTGAATGATAGCTGAGCCCCATCCGTACCACCACGAATAGGTTTCACATTCGGTTTCACTCCTACCGCTTCCATCGCTGCAAAAGCAGTATCGATAATATGCATCACAGGTTCTATCTTTTCACGCATATTATAATATTGGTCACGAAGTTCGAGCACCGCAATGTCTTCTCCGAATTCCGCATTTATTTTTCTCACCAGATGAGCCATTTCACGTTTGCGGCTTTCAAACCTCGAACGATCATGATCGCGGATTATATAAGAAAGAGTTGTCTGTTCCACATCTCCCTGAATGCCGATCAGATGATAGAACCCTTCATACCCTTCGGTATGCTCGGGCGTTTCATGACGTGGCAACATACTGATAAACTGATTGGCTATACGAATGGAATTTATCATTTTATGTCTGGCATAGCCCGGATGCACGTTACGCCCTTTGAATATGATTTTGGCCGCCGCCGCATTGAAATTCTCAAATTCCAGCTCCCCTACTTCACCGCCGTCCATCGTATAGGCCCATTCACAACCGAATTTCTCCACATCGAATTTATGTGCACCTTCACCGATTTCCTCATCAGGATTGAAACCGATACGAATTTTACCATGTTTAATTTCCGGGTGCTCTTTGAGATAAGCCATTGCAGAAACAATTTCTGCGATACCGGCCTTATCATCGGCTCCCAACAATGTTTTTCCATTGGTAACTATCAAATCTTCCCCCTTGTGGTCAAGCAATTCCGGAAATTGTGCCGGACTCAGTACTACCCGCTCTTCAGCATCAAGCACGATATCCGAACCGTTATAATTTTCCACGATGCGCGGTGTCACATCCTTGCCACTCATATCAGGACTCGTATCCATATGGGCAATAAAACCGATAGTGGGAATTTCCTTATCCATATTTGCCGGAAGAGTGGCGAAAAGATAACCGTGTTCGTCCAATGTAATCTCTTCCAGGCCTAAAGACTCCAGTTCCGATTTCAAATACTTGGCAAAAACCATTTGTCCCGGAGTACTGGGAGTAATCCGTGTTTCTTCACTTGATTGAGTATCAAAGCTTACATACTTCAAAAAACGTTCTACTAAAGCCATATTATTTACAATTTAAAAATTCACTATTTACAATTGACAATACATTTGCCGTAAAGGTAGAAAAAGAGCCGTGAATTGACAAGCAAATCCCGGCTCTTTTTCTATAAAATGCATTTCCACCCTATCAATGGTTTCTTTTTGATAGTACAGAATATTTTTTTATGATCATGTACATTCGTCATATTCTGACTGTCTGTTGAAATTTTCAGAAGATACCCAACCTTCTTAGTTCAGAGAAGACCATCTATATCTCACTCTATCCCTCGATTTTTAATAAATAATGCATTTTAATAAAAGTATCTTTATCTTATATGCTTTTTTTACCGAAATTATGTTATTTTTGCTCGCAATTAAACAACACCATGAACAAAAACAACCTGAAGCATAAATACATATCAGTTTCCATTATTTTGTTATTTGCCTTTATATGCGGACTAAATTACAAACAATGGCATGCCACTAATAACATGACAACGAAACATCTCTCTCTTATCTATTCTACTGCTAAAGATGAAATTGGACATGGTAATATCGAAGAATGTTTGCAAAAAGAGTTCAAAAACCAAGGGATTAAGGTAATATTCGATAAATTCTATCTTGGTTGCTCTCATTCTAACCGGACAGAAGAAACCGGATGTATTGAAAAATACCTCGAATTGCTTAAAAATAAATCCATAGACCTTATTTTGCCCATAGGAGATCAGGCGACCGATGCTTTATTATCTACCCATCACCGACTATTATCCTCTATTCCCGTGGTAGCTTGCAATGTGCATTTCCCCAATGAAAAATTGATAGCGGAATATGATTTGCAGAAAGTGTATATATTACGTGATACTCCCGACTTAAAGCGCAATATGGATTTCATTAAAACACTACACCCTCATACCGGCTTAGAGATCTTCTATAATATAGATATGACTGCTATGGGACGTGAGTCTTTTGATATGCTCACCCACGTAGTTGAACGAAAAAACGTAAAGTTTTTAGGATATCAGAAAGAATTTACACAAGAGTCCGATTACGAGAAGCTATGGAAAATGATCGCGTACTTCAATTTAATGCCCGGCATCACAAATGACAGTTTAGCAATGAACAAGCTGACTGTCAGCCTTTGTCCGTTCCGTTATATAAAAGGAGCCTCTTTGCTGATCATGCTCGAGCGCTCGAGACGCATACAGGAAGACCAAGTCTTTTTACTGGATAAATTCGATAGGATGGCTATTCCGATTGTGAATGCCTTGAACATTCCTTCTTTCAGTTGTATTCGTGAAGGATTTAATGAAAAAGCCAAAATTGTAGGCGGATATATGGCCACGGAAGAGATCTCGGCAAAAGCGGCTGTCGACTTAAGTGTCCGTCTTCTGAATAAAGAGAAAACAGGCATGCCTAAAATAAGGGATCTGAACAAAGAATATGTGCTGGATTGGACTTATTTTTCCGAATATGCAGGGCATATGCACAATGTCCCCCAAAATGTCCGCATCATTAATTATCCGTTTTATGCCCATTACCAAAAGGAGCTTTATTTATTGGGGACATTGTTTGTCCTAACTTTCATTTTGATTTCCATTATTTTACTGCGCATGCACCGGCGTTCACTAATAGAACACAAAAATCTTCAAATGCTGGAAGAGGTTCAAAAGCGACTGAGTCTCTCTATGGATGGAGGACAAATCACGCTTTGGAATATTCAGGACGACATTATTGAGTTCGACGGCAATTACGGTTACCCAATGGGACTTGAACAACGAAAATTCACCAAGGATGATTTCCGGACATATATACATCCGGATGATATTCCGTTACTGAGTTCGTTTTATGAGACGCTGCACCAATCTCCCAATATGCAAATACAACGTATTCGTTTCTGTTTCGATAAGGAGAAAGAAGACTACCAATGGTTTGAACTCCGATGCAGCAGCCTGAAAGATGCACAAGGAAAAATTATGATGGCGGGTATCATGCAGAATATCCAGAAACAGACAGAACACGAAGAACAACTCATATTGGCAAAGCAGATAGCAGAAAAAGCAGAACTAAAGCAATCGTTTCTCAATAATATGAGCCATGAGATCCGTACTCCGCTAAATGCCATCGTGGGTTTCACGAATTTACTGGTAGGCGAAGAAGCCGATAAATTAGATCCGGAAGAAAAAGCAACCATGCTCGAGCTGGTGAATCATAATAACGATTTACTATTGAAGTTAGTCAATGACGTATTGGAAATGTCTCGCATGGATTCCGGTATCACCTTTTTCGAAATGGAAGAATGTAACTTGACAGAGGTAATAAAAGAGATCTATATGACCCACCAAGGACTGATACAGACCTCTTTAAATTTTTATCTTGAACTCGATGAAAGTGTTTCGTTACCTGTCAACACGGATCGTCTCCGCTTCACCCAAGTTATCTCCAATCTCTTGAATAATGCCAATAAGTTCACCAGCAAAGGGGAAATAACATTAGGATGTAAATTAGATAAGACCCATCATGAGGTACGCGTTTATGTAAAAGATACCGGCAAAGGTATCGATGAAAAAGAACTCCTCATGATTTTCGACCGCTTCTATAAAATTAATGAGTTCGAGCAGGGCAGCGGTTTAGGACTTTCCATCTGTAAAGTGATTATCGAACGGTTGGGAGGACGCATAGAAGTACAGTCGGAAGTAGATAAAGGCAGTTGTTTCACGGTAATTCTATCTTTGGCAAATGCGATATAGTCTGCATAATGGAGATTTTAAAAGAAAAAAAACAAACAATGAAAAGCAAAATGAAATCCTGGCAGGAATGGTTGTTATTTAGCAGCGTAATGATTTTGGTCTTTATGCTTGGAATAGGCATCTCATCCTTACTGGAGTCCAGAAAAGAAATAGCAACCATCACTTACACTCAGAAAGTAAAGATAACCGGCGTAGAAGCACGTAGCCCTCTTTTCAGCAAAAGCTATCCCCGCGAATACCAGACGTGGGCAGATACGGTAACGACTCATTCCCTGAGCGATTTCCGAAGAGATTTTTCCGTAGATATTTTAGCACAACGTCCCGAGATGGTGGTATTATGGGCCGGTTACACCTTTTCAAAAGATTATTCCACTCCGCGCGGACATATGTATGCACTGAATGATGCCATCCATTCTCTCCGTACCGGTGCGCCCATGAAAGCGGCTGACGGTCCGCAACCCTCTTCGTGCTGGGCATGCAAAAGCCCGGATGTCCCCCGATTGATGCAAACGATCGGTGTAGATTCTTTCTACCGTCAAAAATGGGCGGCATTGGGTAGTGAGATAGTAAACCCTGTGGGGTGTGCAGATTGTCATGAACCGGAAAACATGAATCTGCATATCAGCCGTCCGGCACTTATTGAAGCATTCAGTCGTCAAGGCAAGGATGTAAACAAAGCTTCTCCACAGGAAATGCGCTCATTGGTATGCGCCCAATGCCATGCGGAATATTATTTCCAAGGAGATGAAAAACGGCTGACCTTTCCTTGGGATAAAGGTCTCACGGTAGAAAATATAGAAAAATATTACGATGAAGCTGATTTTACCGACTACATTCATAAGTTGAGCCGTGCCCTTATATTGAAAGCCCAGCACCCCGATTATGAAATATTCCGCATGGGTATCCATGCTCAGCGTGGGGTATCATGCGCCGATTGCCATATGCCATATGACGAAGAAGGGGGTATAAAGTACAGTGACCATCATATCCAAAATCCACTGGCAGTAGTGGAACGTACTTGCCAAACTTGCCACCGCGACAATAAGGAAACACTTCGTCATAACGTATATGAACGACAGCAGAAAGCTAATGAACTGCGCAATCTATTGGAAAAGGAATTAACTACAGCGCATATCGAAGCCAAGTTTGCCTGGGACAAAGGAGCTACCGAAAACGAAATGCAAGAAGCATTGATATATATTCGCCAGGCACAATGGAGATGGGATTTCGGGGTTTCTTCTCATGGCGCTTCTTTCCATGCTCCACAAGAGACCATGCGGATCTTAGGGCATGGGCTGGACAAAGCATACAAGGCACGCATGGCTATCGCCAAAGTTCTGATACGGCATGGATATTCCGATGATGTGCCGTTACCGGATATTTCCACCAAACAAAAAGCCCAGCAATATATCGGTTTGGACATTTCTACCGAAAAGGCAGCTAAAGAAAAATTCTTGAAAGAGGTGATCCCGATGTGGATACAGGAGGCGAAAGAGAATAAACGCATTGCAGGCATGTAACCCGCTTTTACAATTCGATCTTATATCTTATATTAAGAAGTGCATGCTTCTACAACCCTCTGTAGAAAACATGCACTTTTCAATCTATATTTTAATTTCCAAATTCCTAAAAATGGCTGCTACCATCAAAACAATGGGTACAAACCTGACATTTGGGTAGACCGATAGCCTCTATCAAAGTTTCCAGTGTATTGAACTTCAATGAAGAAAGCCCGAAACGCTCGGCAATGACACTCACCATCTTCTCGTATTCCGGCGAACCGGTAGTGGCATATTTCTCAAGATTCTTGTTCTCGTCTCCTTCAAGTTCTTTAATAATGCGCCGGGTAATTAACTCAAGTGCATTTTTAGAAGCAGTAAAACCGACAAAAGGACAGGCATAAATCAACGGAGGGCAAGCAATGCGCATGTGTACTTCTTTCGCTCCATAATCGTAAAGTACTTTCACATTATCACGCAATTGAGTTCCACGTACAATGGAGTCGTCACAAAACAACAGACGTTTACCATTGAGCATGGCACGATTCGGTATCAGCTTCATCTTTGCCACGAGTGAACGCATCTCCTGATTACTCGGAGTAAAGCTACGCGGCCAGGTAGGTGTATATTTGGAAATAGCCCGATGATACGGCACTCCTTTCCCCTCTGCATATCCCAATGCCATACCGACACCCGAATCGGGAATACCACATGCACAATCCACCTCGAACTCATCTTTCTGTCCCATCTTCAAGCCACTGGTGAAACGGACTTCTTCCACATTACGTCCTTCATAACAAGAGGTAGGAAAACCATAGTATACCCACAGGAAAGAACAGATCTGCATTCCTTCGTCCGGCTTACGCAACTGTGTGATTCCATCGGCACGCAAATGCACTATTTCACCCGGTCCCAAATACCTTTCTATCTCATAATCCAGATTCGGAAAACTACTTGACTCACTGGTAGCAGCATACGCTCCCTCTTTTTTGCCTATCACCACCGGCGTACGCCCCCACCGGTCGCGTGCAGCAATGATACCGTCTTCTGTAAGCAGAAGCATGGAGCAAGAACCTTTGATATGCTTATACACATTCTCGATACCTTCTACAAAAGTTTTTCCTTGAATGATAAGTAAAGCGATCAGCTCTGTTTGATTGGTACTGCTGGAACTCAGTTCAGCGAAATGCATATTTTTGGAGAGTAGTTCGTCTTCTAATTCTTGAAGGTTGACGATTTTTGCGACTGTAACGATGGCGAAGCGCCCGAGATGAGAATTGATAACGATAGGTTGTGCGTCTGTGTCGCTGATGATACCGATCCCGGCATTGCCTTTGAATTTATCCAGATCGGATTCAAACTTGGTACGGAAATATGAACTTTCCAGATTGTGAATGGAACGGATAAACCCTTGCTCTTTACTATAGGTCGCAAGACCGCCCCGTTTTGTCCCCAAATGTGAATTATAATCTGTGCCGTAGAACAAATCGGTCACACAGGCCCTTTGTGAGACTGTTCCGAAAAAACCTCCCATATAAGATTCTTTTTAATTAGTGTTAGTTTTGAAAAAGATTGTGCAAAAGTACAAAAAAGAATCTGACCGGAAAAGAAATTATGAATAATGTGCCTATTGAATAATTTGCCAATATTAATAATTTGCCAATGTGTCAATGTGCCAATATGCCAATTAAAAGAATGTACTCATTAATAATGTGTCAATGTGCCAATGCATTAATGCCAATGTGCCAATCAACCGGCAAAATGAGAGCGCAGCTAATTGGCACATTGGCATATTGACACATTGGCAAATTATTTAAATTTCTTCATTTTCTTATCTGCCGGAGTAGCTTCGATAATGCTCATTGCAAAACCACCGCTACGGGCAAGTTTAGTAGAAATCTTTGTTTTGTTGGTTACCAATCCTTTTTTTATCTGGTAGGAAGTAGGATTGGATTCATAATCGGCATCTTTTCCATCGGCATAAAGAGTGGCTACATATTGTTTCCCCGGATCCAAAAAGTCTAACGTGAAAGTTGCTGTACGGGCATTTTCATCGGTAATGCCACCCACAAACCAATTATTAGTGCCTTTCGCCTTACGGGCTACGGTAATGTAATCTCCCGGTTCGGCTTCCAGATATTTGCTATCGTCCCAGTCCACTGCCACGTCTTTGATAAACTGGAAGGCATCCATGTGACGTTCATAGCTTTCGGGAAGATCGGCTGCCATCTGGAGCGGACTGTACAACGTCAGATAAAGAGCCAACTGTTTAGCCAGCGTAGTATGTACAAAGCTATGCTCTCCCGTCAGAAAAGAGAGTTGCGTATCGAAGATACCCGGAGTGTAGTCCATCGGGCCGCCAATCTGTCGGGTAAAAGGAAGCAGTGTGGTATGGAAAGGTTTGCTTCCGCCAAATGCTTCGTATTCGGTACCACGGGCAGATTCATTACCGATAAGATTCGGATAAGTACGGCACAGTCCGGTAGGCCGAACGGCTTCATGGGCATTTACACAAATCTTATAATCGGCGGCTTTGGTCACTGCATAGAGATAGTGATTGTTCATCCACTGTCCGTAATGATGTTCTCCGCGGGGAATCATATTACCCACATAACCACTCTTCACTGCATTATATCCATTGTCCACCATGAACTGATAAGCCTTGTCCATATGGCGTTCGTAATTACGTACGGAAGCAGAAGTTTCGTGGTGCATCATCAACTTCACACCTTTGCTGGCAGCATAGGCATTCAGCATCTTCACATCAAAATCGGGATACGGAGTCACAAAATCGAATACATAATCTTTTGATTGGCCGAACCAGTCTTCCCAACCTTCATTCCAGCCTTCTACCAATACCTGGTCGAATCCGTGCTCGGCTGCAAAGTCAATATAGCGTTTCACATTTTCGTTGTTGGCACCGTGCTTGCCGTTAGGTTTCGTTTTTGAATAATCCGTTTCGCCTAATTTTACGGAAGGTACATCATCCGTGTAAGCCCAACTGCTTTTTCCGGTAATCATTTCCCACCATACACCTACGTATTTCACCGGTTTAATCCAAGAAACATCTTCATATGCACAGGGTTCGTTCAGATTAAGGGTCAATTTGGAGGCAAGGATGTCGCGGGCATCATCACTTACAATCACCGTACGCCACGGAGATTTGCAAGGAGCCTGCATATATCCTTTATCTCCCACAGCATCAGGAGTCAGCCATGATTCGAATACGAGATTCTTGTCGTCCAGATTCAAGTGCATACAAGAGTAATCTACCAAAGCGGCTTCATGCAGGTTGATGTAAAGACCATCGGCTGTTTTCATCTGCAAAGAGGTCTGTACGCCTGTCGGTGAAAAGGAGGTCTGTGAAGCATTGCCGGTAATAGCGCCTTTCATCAATCCGCGAATCTCCGAAAGCTTGGATTCTGTATAGTCATATTCTTGCGTGTCATAGTCACCGGGAATCCAGAAAGCTGTATGATCACCCGTCATGGCAAACTGCGAATGTTCTTCCTTGATCACAAAATAATTCAGATTCTTCTGCAATGGAAATTCGTAACGGAATCCCAAGCCATCATCGTACAAACGGAAACGGATAACGATGTTGCGATCCTGCGCTTTCTGATCCAGCGTCACAGCTAACTCATTGTAGTGATTGCGAATGGATTTCACCTCTCCCCAAACCGGTTCCCAAGTTTCATCAAAAGTGCCGGTTTTCACGTCGGCCAGTGTAAATCCGCTCATCAGTCCGGGATCATTCTTTAACTCCAATCCAAGCTTGGACGGTTTGATTACCTCCTTATTCTTATAAGAAAGTTCGTACACCGGTTCGCCTTGCGCGTTTACCGTAAAACTAAGTTTCAAAAGCCCGTTAGGAGAAGTAATACTTTCGGCCATAGTTGCTGTACTTATTAATAATAAGGAAAGCAGCAAGAAAGCCATTTTAGTGGTTAGTGTTTTCATGTGATTCATGATATGAATTTAATAAATTAATAATCGTATGGCAAAGATAAGCAGGAAACATTCAGGTTCGTTCCGCATATAAACGGAATATAAAAGAAATATCTGAAAACGTTTGCATAAACTTCTTACTATTAATAAGATAATAGAGAATAAAAAAGAGTGAAATATAAATCGAATAACAGGAAAATTTAATGATAACAGGAAAATAGCGGCGAATTTACATTAAATAAACAAGCATATAAATGTTTATATTTCGGATACAAGAAACAGGAAGGAAAGAAATAAAAGCACAATTTACACATCAAAAATAAGAGACATTTCCATCATCAGACAATCATTTGAATATCAACACATTAAACAAACCATTATTCCCCTCTACGAGAATCGACCCGTTCCCCGTAGAGAAACACATCGAGTCTCGTAGAGGAACGAACCTTTTCTCGGTGAGGAACCGACCGGATATTTATATAATATGACAAACACTTTAAGGACAGAAATAAAAGCATGTATACACTGTAACAAAATAAGAAATAAGGAAAGAGACATACACTTTACTTCAATTCTGTTTTAATAAAGGAATTCGACTAACATAATTTTCAGACATCCAAAGAAATGATTGAAGTCGTTTGATTGACAAGCCACCAAAACCTCTTTTTTTGCGAAATACAATCATTCCAGCACACCGATTTTCATAATTTCCTCTTCGAAGTTTTCCCGGTTGATAGCCTTGTTTTTCACTTTGTTCCGATAGGTATAAATCGTATTGATGGAATAATGAAGAAAGTTAGCAATTTTAGAACTGTCGTCAATGCCCAAACGGATAATTGCAAAAATTCTCAGTTCGGTATTCAACAGTTCACCCGGCTTCATTATAAAACGTTCTTCCGGTTGCAACAATCGATTGAACTCTGTTACAAAATCAGGATACAGGTGCAGGAAAGCATTGTCGAAGTTGGCATAAAATTCCTTTTGTTCCATTCCGGCAAACTGTGAAGATTTTGTAAGTTTAAGCAATTCCTCTGTTTGTCCGGCAGTGATTTTACGATTTACCGTACGACGAAAATTATCCAGTTTTTCAATATAAAGGGAGCAAAGATTAAGGAAATGTCCGATATATTCTTCCTTTATGTGATTGGCCTGCCGCAAATGACGCCGGGCAACAGAAAGTTTCTTCACCTGCTTGTATATCAGAACGACCGATATGACCAGGAAAACGGAAAGCAGGCTGACTATGATCAGAAAAAGAACCAATTGACGACGCTGGCGCTCTATCTGCAACTTATAGGCAGCATCTATCACAGGAAGCATACCCGAAATCTCGATGGTACGTAAACGCGCGTTACAGAAAATGGCATCTTCGAGCGAACGCTTGATATAATGATAAGCACGGGTTATATCCCCTTGCCCGTAAAGAACAAAAGCCAGACTGGGCAAGGCGGCATTCTCCTTAACCGATGCCTTTATATCCGAAATGGTGGAGAGTATCAGATACTTTTCATACTCTTCCGGACGACCCTCGTCCCGATACAACTGTGCCAACGAAAAAGCCGCACGGGCAAAAACATTCGATTCCTCCGGCTGACTATGTACCAATTCCTGAAATATTTTTTTAGCCTGCATGTACTGACGGGTAGCGACAAAGCGTTCGGCTTCATAAAGACGGTACTCGGGCAAAGCAGGCGAAAGAACGGTCAATAGCGAATCCCTGTATTTATTTTGGAGTGCTGCATACTTTGCAACATAGGCGCTATCGTGAGAATAACTGGCCAGAAAAGAATTCAACTGCCGCCCGCAATTATAAAAAGCCGGTAACAAGCTATCGGGAAGCGTGGTACGATTGATGCCGTGCAACCTGTCCCAAGCCTCTTTATACATTCCGGAAACAGACAAGACAGATATCTGGCAAAGCCGGATCTCATCCGCCCAAGAGACATTATGCAAAGAATCGGCTATCGACAAACTACGGTCGAAATATGCCATGGCCGAATCCGATACAAAAAGTTCATACTCCGTCCCTAACCTCTTATTGAGACGGAATTTTTGTTGCAAAGTCAACGACGGCCGGGCCAGTAGCCGTTTCAAACTATCGATACGGCCTTCTTTCTGTTTCATATATATCTGTTGCTGGCCCAACACCTTGTCCAACCGGACGAGAATGGTATCCGTTCCCTTACCCGCACACACGGAAAGAACGCACAAAAAGAGTGATATCATTACAACAACCAATCGTCTCATAGCCTGTTTTTTCGCATAAGCGTTCAAAAGTACAAAATTTATCCCAAAATATCCCCTCCTTTGCCATATGAAATGCAGGCAGCCCTTCAACATCCTACAAATAAATTTGTTTTCGCTTTCGGTTTGTTGTACTTTTGCCCGAACTTGTATGTACAAAAAATGAAAGAAGCAATTTACATATTCATTGGAGGCGGTGCCGGAAGCGTACTCCGCTATCTGGCGCAAATAGGACTCAACGAACGGATGTCCGGCATCGGATTCCCGTTTTCATGGGGAACGTTTGCCGTAAACATCATCGGGAGTTTCTTCATCGGCCTGTTCTATTCCGTATCCGAACGCTGGAACCTGCCTATGGAAATGAGACTCTTTCTCACAACAGGCCTATGCGGGGGCTTTACCACATTTTCCACTTTCTCCAATGACGGGCTAAGCCTGCTGAAAGGAGAGTTTTACGGCACCTTCCTGCTCTATTTTTTCCTAAGCGTTGTTTTGGGATTAGTAGCCGTACTGGCCGGTGGATTCACCGGGAAATTATTAGGATAACTTAAAAAAAGAGATAGAGAGAATGAGAACGACTAAAACTGCCAAAGCGTCCATTATACGCATCGCACCTCCCATTGTGGAAGAACCATCCGAAAGTCTCGAACCATTGAAAGAACTCTTCGAAAAAGAAGAAACCGCATACCGGCTTTCCTTCACCAAAAGTATGGAAACGGGAATCTACGCTTCCTACCGGAGTATCAAAGAGTGTGCTTTCAGTAACATCACTTTTATTGATTCCGCTTTCAAATCGGCCCAAATATCCGATGTTGTTTTCCGGCAATGCGATTTCTCCAACATCTCTTTCGCCGGAAGTTCCTTCTACCGGGTAGAGTTCATCGACTGCAAATTGATGGGAACCAATTTCGGAGAGTCTACATTCAATCATGTACGGATGATAAATTGCAACAGCCGGTACATCAACCTCGCCATGAGCAAAACGAACCAGATGCAATTTAGCCGGTGTGACTTACAGAACGGCAGCCTTAACGACTGCCGCTTACAAGCGACCGCATTCGAACACTGTTCGCTGATACAAGCTGACTTCTCGCATACGCGTCTGCGGAACATAGACTTGCGTACTTCGCGTATCAATGGCCTGCAAATCAATATTTCCGACCTGCAAGGCGCAATCGTCAGTTCCATACAGGCAATGGAGCTACTTCCATTGTTGGGAGTAGTCATCAATGACGACTTCCACCAGTAAATAATTTCCCCAAACATTAGTGAACAAACAGGCGTACCTGTTGCCCAATTCAAAATTTATCAGTTTATAACTTTCATTATAACACCGGAAAGCGAACCAATTCCCTCCTTTCATTGTTATTTAAATACTAACTAATAGGGAACAAAACAGGGCAGAATTACCTATTCATAGTGATTCCCCACTTCCCGGATAGTGAGTACATTTGCAAGTATCTAAAATATAAGAGAAACAATGAAAATAGAAAAAATTATCGGACGTGAAATCCTCGACTCCAGAGGTAACCCCACAGTGGAAGTAGACGTAGTATTGGAATCAGGTATCATGGGACGTGCATCCGTTCCATCAGGTGCGTCAACCGGTGAACACGAAGCACTGGAATTGCGTGACGGTGACAAAAAACGTTACGGTGGAAAAGGTGTACTGAAAGCCGTAGAAAACGTAAACAATATTATCGCCCCGCATCTTATCGGCATGTCTTCTCTCGACCAGATGGGTATCGACCATGCCATGCTGGCACTGGACGGAACAAAAACCAAATCGAATCTGGGCGCTAATGCCATCCTCGGCGTATCACTTGCCGTAGCCAAAGCAGCAGCCAGCTATCTCGATATTCCTCTTTACAGATATATCGGTGGAACCAATACTTATGTATTGCCTGTTCCGATGATGAATATTATCAATGGCGGTTCACACAGTGACGCCCCGATCGCTTTTCAGGAATTTATGATCCGCCCTGTAGGTGCAAATTCATTCAAAGAAGGATTGCGCATGGGTGCAGAAGTATTCCACGCATTGAAGAAAGTATTAAAAGATCGCGGACTTAGTACTGCCGTAGGTGATGAAGGCGGTTTCGCTCCCAACCTCGAAGGTACCGAAGATGCACTGAATTCGATCATTGCCGCCATCAAAGCTGCCGGATACGAACCGGGTAAAGATGTAATGATTGCCATGGACTGTGCTTCTTCCGAATTCTACCACGACGGCATCTACGATTATACCAAGTTCGAAGGGGACAAAGGTAAAAAACGTACAGCCGACGAACAGATAGACTATTTGGAGAAACTGATCAACGAATACCCGATCGATTCTATCGAAGACGGTATGAGCGAAAATGACTGGGAAGGTTGGAGAAAACTGACCGAACGTATCGGCAGCCGCTGCCAGTTGGTAGGTGACGACTTGTTCGTAACCAATGTAGACTTCTTGGCTATGGGTATCGAAAAAGGTTGTGCCAACTCTATCCTGATCAAAGTAAACCAAATCGGTTCATTGACAGAAACATTGAATGCCATCGAAATGGCTCATCGTCATGGTTACACTACCGTAACTTCCCACCGTTCCGGTGAAACGGAAGATGCAACGATTGCAGACATTGCCGTAGCAACCAACAGTGGACAGATCAAAACCGGTTCATTGAGCCGTTCAGACCGTATGGCCAAATACAACCAACTTCTCCGTATTGAAGAAGAACTGGGCGACCGTGCCGTATACGGATACAAACGTTTGAAATAATTAAAACTGTTTGATAGATAATAAAGAGAGGTTTAGCTTTAGGAATATATTCCGGCTAAACCTCTCTTTTTATATTAAGAAGATAAAAATCTTCATTTGATTACGAAAACGATACTTTATCAATCATCTTCCGGCCTACTCCATCGCAATCTTATAAGTCTTCTGTTTTCCCGGAATTCCCGTTTCTATCCGGATCAGAACAACTTTCTCATTCAACGGACTCAAATCGAAATAGTTTCTACCTCCGGCAATCCCGTTTATTTTCTGCAATAGGGTTCCTCCCAATGTATAAAATGCCGCTTTCAAGCAATCCTCAGTTTCAATAACCACACGCTTGGCCTGTTTGTCGTAATAGCAACGGACAGAAGCATCATCTACTTTCTCTAAAGAAGTAATCTGATCCCAGTCTCCTTGCTGAAATCCGGAACTCATAGACTCATTGCAAACCACAATCGTCTCTCCCATCGAACTTTGTGCCCGTTCATCCTGGCTACCCCAACAACCGAAGCTCTCTTGGGCACAGACAAACCCGCACCACATTAATAATAGATACAGAATACTAATCTTTCTCATAATTAATAACCGGGATTTTGAGTTAAGTTCGGATTCTTACTGATTTCACTTTCCGGTATAGGCAACAATGAACGGAAACCCGAAATTTTTAAATAAGAGGCTGTATTTCCCAAAACCTGTAAGATAAAGCGTCCTTTACCCTCTCCATGTAGTTTATCCAAATAAATCTGTGCTACAGAATCATCCGTAAGCACTGTATCTACAGATATATTACATCCGATTTCCATAAATATTCGTTTCGCCTCTTCCATTCTCCCTGTTTTATACAATGCCACCGCATTTACCAAAAACGAATCGATCGAACTGTAAGGAGAAAGAACCGGAGTGGAGTTTTCTATTTGTCTCATCGCATTTTCCCAACGACCCAACAACAGATATGCCTGTGACATCACAAAAAAAGCATCATTTTTTGAAAAATACCCATTACCGTTTTCCACAGGTAAATATACCCCTGCTTGAGCAAGATCTTCAATAACGAAATTCAATACCTCTTCTTTATTTACACGAGAAAGATTCAATTCTTCATTCTGTATATCCAAACTCACTGGAACATCACCAAAAGTTTCTACCAATTTCATGTATGCCTCGGCACGCAATGCACGGGCTTCTCCCTTTGCCGTATTAGCCCATTCAGTTTGAGGCATGGATACCATAATCAGCATATTGGTGTGAGTAATATAAGCATACATCTCCGCCCAGATCATTTCCAACTGACGATTGGATGCCGTAAAAGTATGATTATAAAACTCAGGAAGTTCATCATTCTGTTTTACATACGAATTATCTATAGCTTTCAGTTTTTGCATCCACTGCTGCCGATTCGCATAAACCATATTCAAGAAAGATCGTGTATCCGATTCACTCTGCCATGTTGTTTCCTCACTCGTCCCGGGATCTTTACTTGTTTCCACCTTGTATTCGAAAGTATATTCTTTAGTTATTCCGGCATTGTTGGAAACTTTCAGCACCAAAGGGTAATTCTTCGACTGTACACTTTCCGAACAAGACATACGAATCTTAAAAGAAGTACCATAAACAGACTTTCCACCATACTCAACTGTATAAGTCATTCCAGCCGGACATCCTTCCAACTGCACATTGATATCTTGCTTTTCTTCGTTCAAAAAGAATACCTGCACCCATCCCCACGAATCTTCGTCGGACATCGTTTCACCATTCAATGGATTCGGCACTTCATCAAAAATCAATCTAAAGTCAGCTTTCCGCACAACTTCCCCCGATCTTGCCGCATAAAGAGCATAAGGAACAGACATCATCTGCTGAGTAGAAACTTCCGTATAATTAGAACCACCCTCTGTATCAACCTCTACCTTTACAAAATACGAATCGTCATACCACTGAATCGCGCTAAAATTGCCTTCCGAAGTACCATGCCCCAGAATCAGATTCAAAACACCGTATTTGTTGGTCAACGCCGTATGTGTTTCCATATAAACAGTTTGTCCTTCAATTCCTCCTTTCAGAATAGAGAATCGGACCGATACATTTTTCTCCGCTACAATTTGCAGTTGGGCATCCCTTATCACCGCCTGATAATTTACTCCATATGGAACTTGGGCTGAAACTGTAGCCCCTAACAATAAAAAGAATAAAATGAAAGTCGTGATTTTATTCATAACAATAATGCAATTAATATTTAAAAATTATATTGTTTGTACTGGCAAAAATACAGCATTTCATAAAATCAGCCAATAGGTTGGCTCAATCATCGTAGTAAACAAAAAAAACACCTCGGAGATACCGAGATGCTTTCTTTCATTTTGAGCCTCTTGTCGGATTCGAACCAACGACCCCGAGATTACAAATCACGTGCTCTGGCCAACTGAGCTAAAGAGGCGGGGGTGGGTAAGCTTACTATATCGCGCCGCTACAACCAACTACCTTTGCTGCGATCAAGCCCTGGAGGATTCGAAGGGAGCTGGCCGTATAGGACTTACCCGTTTTGCGGTTGCAAAGGTACATCTTTTTCTTTAATCTGCAATAGCTAATATACATTTTTTCTACAAAAAAGAAACAAAGCGCTACCTTTCAACCGCTTAGCAAACAAAAAATAATTCGATCCCCGCTACTTTCCGGGCTTTATTAACTTTAACAGGCTTATCTCCCCTATCAAACAATATTATTTGTACCTTTGTGCGCTATTTTAAATGAAAAAATGACAGAAAACAGAAATTACTTACAGAAATACGCCATGCATTTCGGTACATATATGGGGATGTATTGGATACTGAAATTTATTTTATTTCCGCTGGGATTCACTATTCCGTTCCTTTTGTTCTTATTTATGTGTCTTACCCTCGCGGTGCCCTTTTTAGGATATCACTATGCCAAAATGTATAGAAACAAAATATGTGGAGGCACAATCGGCTTTGCCCATGCATGTCTTTTCACCTTGTTCATGTACATGTTCGCTTCGCTGCTCGTGGCAGTGGCTCATTATATTTATTTCCAATTCATCGATCATGGATTTATCATGAATCAATATGTGAACCTGATGCAACAAGTGACGACAGAGCTTCCCGGAATGGAAAATGAAAAAGAAATGCTTAAGAATGCAATAGACAGTGCACAAGCGTTATCTCCAATCGATATAACCATGCAGCTTCTATCCAGCGATGTATTTTTTGGCAGTTTAATTGCTATTCCTACCGCACTGTTTGTGATGAAAAGAAGTAGAAACACACCTGCGGGAACAGCAGAGCCCCCACAGGGATAATTCATTAATCATAATTCATTAAAAAGATGGATATATCTGTAGTGATCCCTTTGTTCAACGAGGAGGAATCGATTCCTGAACTGTTTGCCTGGATTGAACGAGTAATGAAAGCCAATGGTTTTTCATACGAAGTCATCTTTGTCAACGATGGTAGTACGGACCGTTCGTGGGAGATTATCGAACAACTCAAAAACCAGTCTCCATTCGTAAAAGGAATAAAATTCCGCCGTAACTACGGCAAATCACCGGCCTTATACTGCGGATTCAAAGAGGCGGAAGGGGATGTTGTCATCACCATGGATGCCGACCTGCAAGATAGCCCCGACGAAATACCGGAGCTCTACCGCATGATCACAGAAGACGGTTACGACCTCGTATCCGGCTGGAAACAAAAAAGATATGATCCACTCTCCAAAACCATACCGACCAAACTATTCAATGCTACGGCCCGTAAAGTATCGGGTATCAAAAACCTGCACGACTTCAATTGCGGACTGAAAGCCTATCGCAAAGTAGTAGTAAAAAATATCGAGGTATATGGCGAAATGCACCGCTACATCCCCTATCTGGCCAAAAATGCCGGATTCAAGAAGATAGGAGAAAAAGTAGTCCATCACCAGGCACGTAAATTCGGAAAAACTAAGTTCGGTGGCTTGAACCGCTTCTTCAACGTATATCTGGATTTAATTTCACTCTGGTTCTTATCTGCATTCGGAGTAAAACCGATGCACTTTTTCGGTCTTTTGGGTTCGCTGATGTTCATCTTCGGATTCATCTCCGTAATAATAGTGGGCGCTACCAAACTATATCATATGCACAACGGCATGGCTTACCGATTGGTAACCGACTCTCCCTATTTTTATCTGTCGCTCACAGCCATGATCATAGGAACCCAGCTATTTATGGCCGGTTTTTTAGGTGAACTGATTTCGCGCACCTCTCCGGAACGTAATAATTATCAGATAGAAAAAATAATATAAAAAGAACCCGAACCGTAAAATGATGAATATATGAAGAATTTAATCCGACTTTTTTTAATCCTCTTTGTTGCAGGTATTGCCATTGGGACGCACACTTCATGTTCCGAAGACAGTGATTGTTCCATCGCCGGACGTGCCATGATCAACTGTACGCTCTACAGGATGCCGGCTCCGTCAGAAACAATTTTACAAAATGACACGTTGGATTCATTGACGGTAACTGCCCTCGGAACCGATTCTATCATTATAAACAATCAGAAGAAAGTGCACACTTTATCACTACCTTTGCGCTTTACATCGGATTCTACCGTATTTATCTTCTATTATGCATACCGGGAAGATCCGACTTTATGTGATACGGTATACATCAAGCAGGATAATACCCCCTATTTTGAATCGATGGATTGCGGATATAGCATGAAACAAAGTATACTCGGACTTGGGCACAGCGAAGTAGAATTAGACTCCATATACATAAGTAATAAACAAGCCAACACTGATGGGACAGAAAATCTTAAGTTATTCTACCGCAATCGCGATTAGTCTGCTTCTACTCTTACCGGCAGGATTTACGGTACATGCCCAGCAACGGCCATATGTTAATCCCACTCCGAAAAGAGATCAGAAAAAAAACGTAAAGGAAGAGCCGAAGGAGATTGTTCCGTTATACAACGGTACCTATATTGGTGTGGATTTATATGGCATAGGAAGTAAACTTTTAGGAGGCGACCTTCTCAGTTCGGAGATTAACGTGGCGGTGAACTTAAAAAACATGTTTTTACCAACCGTAGACGTAGGTTTTGGCACGACAGATTCTTGGAGCGATACCGGTATTCATTATAAAAGTTCCGCTCCTTTCTTCCGTATCGGAGTAGATTATAACACCATGGCCAAGAAAAAAGAGAAAAACAGTTTTTTATATGTCGGACTTCGCTATGGTTTCAGCCATATGAAATACGATATCAGCAGTCTGGCAATACAAGACCCGGCATTCGGTGGCGAGATGGGAAATCCGAGTCAGGAAGACGGTATTTGGGGGGGTAGTGTCCCTTACGATCATCCGGGGCAAAAAGCGACTATGCAATGGTTCGAATTCGTGGCAGGAGTACGGGTACAGATTTATAAAAGTTTTTATATGGGATGGGCTGTCCGGATGAAATATAAACTCTCGGCATCAGTAAGCGAATACGGCAATCCATGGATGGTACCCGGATTCGGAAAATACAACTCTAACAACATGGGAGTGACTTACTCTTTAATATATAAACTACCTTATTAAGCACAATGACAGGATTAGAAGTCTGGCTGCTTGCAATAGGCTTAGCGATGGATTGTTTCGCTGTTTCTATTGCGAGCGGTATTATTTTGAAACGCATCCAATGGCGACCAATGTTCGTGATGGCTCTATTTTTCGGTGTTTTCCAAGCATTAATGCCGCTGTTAGGTTGGACAGGCGCCAGCACATTCAGTCACCTTATCGAAAGTGTAGACCATTGGATAGCCTTTGCCATTCTTGCTTTTCTGGGTGGGCATATGGTGCGGGAATCTTTTAAGGAAGAAGATTGTCGTCATGATTTCAACCCGACCAGCTTAAAAGTCGTACTCACAATGGCCATAGCCACCAGTATCGATGCTTTAGCCGTCGGTATATCCTTTGCTTTTCTGGGCATCCGTGATTTCTCTGCCATCCTCTCCCCTATCTGTATTATCGGATTTGTATCATTCGCCCTGTCGATGGCGGGCTTAATCTTCGGCATAAAATGCGGTTGCGGATTTGCACGAAAACTGCGTGCCGAACTATGGGGAGGCATCATACTGATGATCATCGGAGTCAAGATCTTAATTGAACATTTATTTTTCAGCTAACGAATAAAGAATGATATGAAAGCAAAAAAAAGTTTTATCTGGTTAGGCATTCTTCTGCTGGCAACAATCTGGATATTGGTTCGTAAAAACAACGTCCCTTACCACAGCATCAACGGATTGGTATTCGGAACGATTTATAACATCACTTATCAATATGATGGCGATCTGAAATCGGAGATAGAAGCCGAATTAAAACGGTTCGACGGTTCACTCTCACCTTTCAATGACACTTCCATTATTTCACGCATCAACCGGAATGAAGAAATTGTAACAGACAGTTTTTTTCAAACCTGTTTCAATCGTTCCATGGAGATATCGGAAGAAACCAATGGCGCTTTCGACATCACAATCGCCCCTCTGGCAAATGTCTGGGGATTCGGTTTTAAAAAGGGAGAGTTTCCGGATTCAATGAAAATAGACAGCCTGCTGCAAATCACCGATTATAAAAAGGTAAAACTGGTTGACGGCAGGGTAGTAAAAGAAGATCCGCGTATCATGCTCAGTTGCAGTGCCGTTGCTAAAGGTTATTCGGTAGATGTCGTGGCACGCCTGCTTGAAAAAAAAGGTATTCAGAATTATATGGTAGATATCGGTGGGGAAATTGTTGCCAAAGGAAAAAATTCACGCAACGGGCTATGGCGCATCGGTATCAATAAGCCGATAGACGACTCATTGTCCGTCAATCAGGAAATACAAACCATACTTGAACTAAGCGATGCAGGACTTGCCACATCGGGAAATTACCGTAATTTTTATTATAAAGACGGAAAAAAGTATGCACACACCATTGATCCGCGAACAGGATATCCGGTACAACACAATATCCTTTCCGCTACCGTCATTGCCGAAGATTGCATGACAGCAGATGCCTTGGCTACAGCTTTCATGGTGATGGGGCTGAAAGAAGCATCCGCCTTTGCCAACGCGCATCCGGCAATAGATGCTTATTTTATCTATAGTGACGAAAACGGAAAATTCCAGACTTTCTTTACAGACGGAATGAAAAAGTATATGCCCGCTAAATAATTCGGGGCATAAAGTATCTTTTTTTCACTAAATGAGCGCATCTGATAAATATATCTTTTGGCGACTCCGACTCATGCCGTACAAAAGTATATACTATTATATGATGAAAGTGTATACTTTTATATGGCATAAGTGTACATTCATCTTGGTGATAAATACAGACCTATGCATTCGTTGTCCAATCGTTTTATTATCTTCTGATAATCAATCTATTATCAATCATTTCATAAACACAAAATACACAGCCAGAATCAAACAAAGAAAAGCGGCAAGATGATTCCAGTGTAAAGATTCGCCTTTAAACAATAAGGTGGAAAACACAGTAAACACAATCAGTGTAATCACCTCTTGAATTACTTTCAACTGCATCAACGTAAAGGGACCGCCGTTTCCATTGAATCCGAGCCGGTTGGCCGGTACTTGGCATGAATACTCGGCAAGAGCAATCAGCCAGGAAAACAATATAACGCCATACAACGGCCAATTGCTTATCACTTTAGTCTCCTGCAATTTTAAGTGCCCATACCATGCAAACGTCATGAATATATTCGAAACAATCAACAACGAAACAGCATAAATACCTTTCATCATATTTTTCTGCTTTTTAATATAAACTAATCTATTTTATCGGGTAATAACTCTTCCTGTACATTTGTCATACTTCCCCACAAGCTATAACGTGCTTCGGGATTCATCGCTTCAAGCTGTTGCAAAATACCTTTCATATCACTGCGACTCGACTGGGATTCATAAGGGCAGTTTTTCACCTGCTTCCGATATTCATGTAACGCAGCAAGCTCTGTCAGGTCTTTTTCGTGTACCAGACACATCGGACGGATGATGGTCATATCGAACTTTTTCATTGCCAACTTAGGAGGCATCGTAGAGAAAGCACCTTGAAAAGTTATATTCATCAATAATGTTTCAAGGATATCATCCATATGATGTCCTAATGCTATTTTGTTGCATCCCTGCTCTTTGGCAACCGTAAAAAGAGCTTTCCGTCTATTCCAGGAACAAAGAAAACAAGGCGACTTACGAGTGTCGGTAGTTGGATCGAAAGAGGTCTCATACACCACCAAAGGCACTCCGAAAGCCTCGGCATGTGCTTTCAGATATTCCAAATCGCTCTGATAAGGAATATTTTTCATTACCACATGTACGGCTACGACCGAAAATCGGGGTTTGAATATTTTCGCCCGCTTTCCCAATAACTCGACTAAGGCCAGTGAATCCTTTCCGCCCGAAAGACCGATTAGGATTTTATCGCCTTCTTCTATCAGCCCATACTGCACCACTCCCTTATTAAACCGCCGCTCAATGCCGCGCAAGGTCTGTTCTTCTTCTGTAAACTTTGCCATATTTATAAAATCGGCTGCAAAAGTAAGCGAAAAGAATGATTTAAAGAAGAATTAACATAATAGAATAACAGTAAAACAGAGAATATTCCCGATTAATTTGTATTTTTGAACTTCTGAATTGCTACAAGTCACAAACCCTTGGTAGCAAGTAGTTTTGCAAAAGAGCAACGGACTCATTATCGGTCTTCCTTTGTTCGTAACTTGTAACTTAAAAGACAATGAAGAAAAAACATATCTTATTCTTTTTATTCTGCTTTGTACTGACGGGCATTTCTGCACAAACACTGGAGCAGGCTAAAGTCATGTTCAACAAAAAACAATACAGCGAGGCCAAGCCTGTTTTCAAGAAATACGTAAAATCTCAACCGGCTAACGGCAATTATAATTTGTGGTACGGTGTCTGCTGCCTGAAGACAGGAGAACCGCAGGAAGCCGTGAAATATTTAGAAACAGCCGTCAAGAAGCGCATTCCCAGCGGACAATTGTACTTGGCAGAAACTTACAATGACCTGTATCGCTTTGAAGACGCCGTTAAAAATTACGAAGCTTATATAGAAGATCTTACCAAAAAGAAAAAACCGACCGAAGAAGCCGAGAAGTTATTGGACAAGGCCAAAGCCAATCTCCGTATGTTGAAAGGTGTGGAAGAGGTATGCATCATCGACAGTTTTGTTGTAGATAAAGCGAACTTTCTCGATACTTATAAAATAAGCGAAGAATCAGGAAAGTTGTTCACATATAATAAATTCTTCAAAACAGAAGGAGACCATCCGGGAACTGTGTATGAAACCGAACTCGCCAACAAAATATATTATAGCGAAAAGGATAAGAACGGTTTGCTCAATATTTTTTCTAAAAATAAAATGCTCGATGAATGGAGCAAGGGATGGGAACTTCCAAGTAGCATAAACGCTTCGGGAAATACAAACTATCCATACGTCTTGACAGATGGAGTAACCATTTATTACGCTTCGGACGGAGAAAGCTCCATCGGTGGATATGATATCTTCGTAACACGTTATAACACGGCCACCGATACGTACATGAGACCGGAAAATGTGGGTATGCCTTTCAATTCTCCATACAATGATTATATGTATGTGATCGATGAATACAACAATTTAGGCTGGTTTGCCTCAGACCGCTATCAACCGGAGGGGAAAGTCTGCATCTATGTTTTTATTCCGAACGAATCCAAGCAAGTATATAATTACGAAGCAATGGACCCGAAGCAAATAGTAGCCCTTGCCCAACTTCATTCGCTGAAAACAACCTGGAAAGATCAAAAGGAAGTGGATAGCGCCCGGAAAAGGCTGGAAGATGCCATCAATCATAAGCCTCAGGAACAGTTTGTAGCTGATTTTGAATTTGTGATCGATGATCATGCAACGTACTATCACCTGGATGATTTCAAATCTCCACAAGCGAAAGATCTCTTCAAAAGATATCAGACAAAAGAAAAAGATTATCGCCAGCAAGAAAATAAGCTGGACAACCAACGGCAGTGGTATGCACGTGCCAATAAAGAAGAAAAAGCTAAAATAGCTCCCTCTATCCTCGATCTTGAAAAACGGGTAAGACAAATGTCCTGTGAACTTGATGAAGAGGCTATCATCATCCGCAATACAGAAATACAATATAAAAAATAACAAAACTATGGACGTACTGATAATCATTGTACTCATCATCGCTGCAGTTATACTGTTTTTGGTGGAGTTATTCGTTATTCCGGGAATCAGCTTTGCAGGGATCGCAGCACTGGGATGTATTATTTTTGCCAACTATTATGCATTTGCCAATCTCGGTACGGGGGCAGGATTTATCACATTGGTCGTATCGGGTGTGGCCTGCGTCGGCTCACTGGTCGGTTTCATGCGTTCAAAAACACTGGACAAGCTGGCTCTAAAGAAAGATATAACTTCCAAAATAGACAACAGTGCCGCAAATAAAATCAAAGTAGGCGATATGGGTATAACCACCACCCGCCTGGCACAAATCGGTTATGCCGAAATTGAAGGTAACATCATAGAAGTAAAATCGACAGAAGGATTGCTGGACGAGAAGACTCCGATTATCGTTAACCGTATCGCTGACGGCACTATCTTTGTAGAAAAACAAAAACCATAATATTCACTTAATTCAAAACTCATCATGAATATCGAACCCATGTATCTGACTATCTTACTGATAGCGGGAGGTATTATTCTCCTGGTTCTCTTTTTTCATTATGTGCCTTTTTTCCTTTGGCTATCGGCCAAAGTATCAGGAGTAAACATCTCATTGGTACAACTTTTCCTCATGCGTATCCGTAATGTTCCGCCGTATATCATTGTGCCGGGCATGATCGAAGCCCACAAAGCCGGATTAAACAAAATCACTCGTGACGAACTCGAAGCACATTACTTGGCCGGAGGACATGTAGAACGGGTAGTACATGCGCTCGTATCTGCCTCAAAAGCCAATATAGAACTTCCGTTCCAGATGGCAACTGCCATTGACTTGGCAGGACGTGACGTATTCGAAGCTGTACAGATGTCTGTTAATCCGAAAGTGATCGACACACCCCCTGTAACTGCCGTTGCCAAAGACGGCATCCAGTTGATAGCCAAAGCCCGTGTAACGGTACGTGCCAATATCCGCCAGTTAGTAGGTGGTGCGGGCGAAGATACGATTCTGGCCCGTGTAGGCGAAGGCATTGTGTCTTCTATCGGTTCTTCCGAAAACCACAAATCGGTTCTTGAGAATCCGGACTCCATTTCCAAACTGGTATTGCGCAAAGGACTCGATGCAGGAACGGCTTTTGAAATCCTGTCTATCGATATCGCCGATATCGATATAGGTAAAAACATCGGTGCCGCCCTTCAGATAGACCAAGCCAATGCCGATAAAAACATTGCACAAGCCAAAGCGGAGGAACGCCGTGCAATGGCGGTAGCCACCGAACAGGAAATGAAAGCAAAAGCAGAAGAAGCACGGGCTAATGTGATTCAGGCAGAAGCGGAAATTCCTAAAGCAATCGCAGAAGCTTTCCGTAGCGGCAACTTAGGTATTATGGATTATTACAAGATAAAAAATATTCAAGCCGATACTTCCATGCGCGAAAATATAGCAAAACCGATCGGTGGAAATACGAACATGCCGCTTGGTGATTAATCCATCGCCACAAAATGATGCAGAGTTTCATAAGAACCTGTTTAAATTTTACTCAGCATTATTTTAAAAGTTATTTTTGAGGATGTTTTTCTGTTTTTAAAGGAGGATAGCGGGCTATCTGACGAATGAAAGCAGGAAAACAGACCGAAAATGAGCTTAAAATAAACTGATAAAACTTTTTAGGGGAAAATGTAAACAGGCTCGAAGGTTTTCATTTTTAATAAACACTTTGTGGAGCTCTGTGTTATTTTTATAGAGAACTTGTTTAAAACTTAATCCTTATAAACATGAAAAAGTATTTTCCTTCCTCGGAGTTGATCATCAATGAAGACGGATCTGTATTCCATCTCCACGTGAAACCGGAACAACTGGCCGACAAAGTCATTTTAGTGGGTGATCCCGGACGTGTGGCACTCGTAGCTTCTCATTTTGAGAATAAAGAATTCGAGGTAGAAAGCCGCGAATTTAAAACGGTCACAGGAACCTATAAAGGCAAGCGTATTACGGTTGTCTCTACCGGTATCGGTTGCGACAATATCGACATCGTCATGAACGAATTGGACGCATTGGCCAATATCGATTTTCAAACTCGTGAAGAGAAAGAACACCTTCGCTCATTGGAATTAGTGCGCATCGGCACTTGCGGGGGATTACAGCCCAATACTCCGGTCGGTACTTTCGTCTGCTCACAAAAATCAATCGGATTTGACGGATTGCTGAACTTCTATGCCGGACGTAACGCTGTTTGTGACCTTGCTTTCGAACGAGCTTTCCTGAACCATATGGGATGGTCGGGCAACATGTGCGCCCCCGCCCCTTATGTGATTGATGCCAATGCCGAGTTGATTGACCAGATTGCAAAAGAAGATATGGTACGTGGTGTGACTATCGCTGCGGGAGGGTTCTTCGGTCCACAGGGACGTGAACTGCGTGTACCGTTGGCTGATCCCAATCAAAACGACAAGATTGAGAAGTTTGAATACAACGGCTTCAAAATTACGAATTTCGAAATGGAGAGCTCCGCTCTTGCAGGACTGGGCAGATTGATGGGACACAAGGCTATGACTGTGTGCATGGTAATAGCCAATCGTTTGATTAAAGAAGCGAACACCGGTTATAAGAATACCATCGATACTTTGATTAAAACCGTTCTCGATAGAATCTGATGAATTTATCTTTTGTCGCCATCGACTTCGAAACAGCTACAGGCTACATGGAGAGTGCTTGTTCGGTAGGTATCGTCACCGTGACCGACGGTATCATAACAGACGAATATTGCAGTCTCATCCAACCGCCGGAAAACGAATATTGGCGTTCAAATATCTTCGTACATAGCATTACCCCGGATATGACCGAATCATTGCCGGGGTTTCATGCCATTTATCCCGAAGTGAAAAAACGGTTGCAAGGAATGACAGTGGTTGCCCACAATGAACAATTCGACCGTAATGTATTGCAGCGCACGATGCGTATGTATCAACTTGATTACGATGAATTGCTGCTTGCGGAACGTTGGGAATGTACTTTACGCATTTACCGTTCTTTAGGCTATAAACCGGTAAATCTGAGTGCCTGTTGCGAACGACAAGGTATCGAACTTACACATCACGAAGCCCTGTCCGATGCTCGCGGATGTGCCAAATTATACCTTAATTTTCTGGAACGCTACTGTCCGGCTAATACCCTATGGTAAATCGTTCTTGATGATGGGCAGGTTTTTCAAACTCGTCAATCATGGCAGCCGCATAATCCTGTACGGAAATATGGCTGTTACCTGCTATGTCTACCACCATATCATCTTTTCCTAAACGATATCTGCCGGTACGTACTCCGGGAGCCATATCGGCAGCCGGTGAGAAAAACACCCAATCGATTTCTTTTTCTTTTTTCAAGAAATGAAAATAAAAATCACTTAATGCCTTGACTCCGGGTAATAGTTTTTCGGGTACCTCACCGGAATCTACCAAACGTATGCCCGGAGCTATAAACAAAGACCCGGCACCGCCGACCATCAGGAAACGGCTGACTCCGGATTTCTTCACTCCGTCTATTATTGTCAGATAAACCTTAATCGTTTCATCGTATATATCCGGATTATCCCATCCGGGATTGAATGCACTGATCACCGCATCGGCTCCTTTACATACTTCGGCTACCTCATCCAAGGAAGAAACATCCGCTTTCTTTATGATCAGATTTTCGTTTTGTATCTTGATCTTCTCCGGATGACGAACCACTGCCGTAACCTGAATTTCACGGTTTAAAGCTTCATTCAGAATAGCCGACCCCACGAAGCCACTCGCTCCTATTAATACTACCTTTTTCATATCCAATTTGTTTTAATGTTCAATTTATAATACTATAATAGTATAACACACCACCCTACAAATTGTTGTGACATGAAAAAGAGGATCAGATATACTTCTCGATTGCCACTTTTAACTGCTCCATGGAATAAGGTTTAGATACCACCTCATTACAACCGGCAGCAAGCGCCTGCTTCTGTTCTGTATAAAAAGCATGGGCCGTCACTGCTATAATGGGGATATCAGCAGACATGGTACGAATTTTTGCAGTAGCTTCAATGCCATTCATCACCGGCATACGAATGTCCATCAAGATTAAATCGGGAGTATCCCGTAAGAAACTTTTCACAGCATCTTCCCCGTTCGTTACCCACAAAATAGTATATTCTTTTTTTAGAAAAGCATTTATCTGCATAAAGTTGACCTCGATATCTTCAACCACAAGAATCCGCTTTTGCCCTGTCTTATACGCAGTCCCCTCATCTGCTGACGAATGGATTTGTCGATAAGGCAGATATAAAGCGAACACGCTCCCTTTACCCAATTCAGATTCTACTTCGATCCGTCCGCCAAGACGTTCTACAATACTTTGGCAGATAGGTAATCCTAATCCTGTACCCTGTACAAAAGCATTCAATTTCTCAAAACGGGTAAATATCAGGGGGAGCTTCTCCTTAGATATGCCGCAACCGGTATCACGGACGAACAACTTTACCCAATCTCCCTCTTTACACATCCCCAATGTTATAGTGCCCTGTTTCGTATTCTTGATAGCATTGGAAAGAAAATTGAACAATACTTGAGTAACCCGATTACGGTCCGTCACCGTAACTATTTCCTCTTCCGGACGTACTACTTTAAACTCAACATTCTCTTTCATCTTCAATCGATGTACTTTCCCGACCTCATCAATCAACGTACAGATCTCCGCCGGTTGAAGCTGCATCTCCGACTTCCCCGATTCAATACGTGACAAATCAAGGATATCATCGATCAACTGCAACAACAAATTGCTATTCTTACGGATGATGCCTATGTATTCTTCTTTTTCTTCGGGATCTTCCGTAAAAGCAACAATCTCAGAAAAACCGACAATAGCATTGAGTGGAGTACGTATTTCATGGCTCATATTTGCCAGAAAAACAGATTTCATCCGATCCGCCTCTTCCGCTTTCCGTTTTGCTTCGATCAATTCTTTAGCGTGTTGCACCCTTTCTCCGATATCATGGATCAAAGCCAACACGTTGTTACCTTCAAAAGGAGCAATACGTGCCTGAAAATAATACCTGCCATTTTCAACGTCCAACGGGTATTCTATCTCTTTCATTTCCCCGTCTTTCAAACATTCATTAATATTCCGAATGAATAAATCACTGACTTCAGGGCTATAGATAGAACGTCCGTCAGCACCTTTTAAAACGTCCACCGGATGCAGCAAAACCGTATCAGGAGCCATTAAGACATCTGTTATAAAGAAATTATTATCGAAAATAAAGATAAATTCAGGCAAAGCTTCAATAATCTTCCGATTCCGTTCTTCCAGTCGCCGGATATGCGACTCTTTCTCACATTGCGAAGTAACATTAATAGTATATGCAATTATCTTTTCGGGGTGTCCCGCTTCATTCTTCTGATAAGAGAGGAAATGATCCTCCAGCCAGATAATCTCACCATGACACCCCATACAGCGCACCTGTATCTGAGATGTCTTGTCCTCCGATTCAAGCATCTGTGAAAAAGCATTCCGGTAAGGCACGATATCTTCCGAATGGGCATATTGATAAAAGTCATCAATATTTTCAAATACGATGCCTGCTTCTCTCAGACCCAATATACGAAAATAGTCATCCGTAAAACTACATTGTCCGGTAGGGATATCATACTCCCACAATGCTATTTGATGCGCGGCCAAAACGGAGGTTATCTCTTGATATTTATTTTTCAGTTCATCAAAATCCTCATCCTTTGTCAGTGAATTCATTTCTTCTATTACCATGGTATGTATTGTTTTGCTGTATGATAAACAAAGATATGAATTATAAAGAATAACTTGCACCAAAGTTATCTCTTTTTTCTTCAGAAAGTTTTATCTTTGCCTTTCATAAAATAAAAAACAATGAATCAAGATACCATCTGCGCCATCGCCACCGCTCAAGGTGGTGCTATCGGAAGTATTCGTGTTTCCGGCCCCCATGCCATTGACATCACTGAACGGATATTTATTCCTGTGAAAGCTGAGAAAAAATTAACCGGCAGAAAGCCATATACCCTCACATTCGGCCATATCTACAACGGAGAAGAAATAATAGATGAAGTGCTTGTCAGTCTGTTTCGTACTCCCCATTCTTATACAGGAGAAGACAGTACTGAAATTACCTGCCATGGTTCCAGCTATATCCTCCAGCAGGTATTGCAGTTGCTTATCAAAAACGGTTGTCGTCTGGCGCAACCCGGTGAATTTACACAAAGAGCTTTCTTAAATGGCAAAATGGATCTCAGCCAGGCGGAAGCGGTAGCGGATTTAATTGCTTCAACATCAGCAGCAACCCATCGCCTTGCCATGAGTCAGATGCGAGGCGGGTTCAGTAAAGAGCTGACAGATCTCCGGGAAAAGCTACTCAACTTCACCTCTATGATAGAATTGGAATTGGACTTCAGTGAGGAGGACGTAGAATTTGCCGACCGTTCCGCATTGTTGCAACTGGCAGATAGTATAGAAAAAGTAATAGCCCGTCTGGTGTATTCATTTAATGTAGGTAATGTTATCAAGAACGGTGTTCCTGTAGCTATTATCGGTGAAACGAATGCCGGAAAATCAACACTCCTCAATGTTTTGTTAAATGAAGACAAAGCCATCGTCAGTGACATTCACGGCACCACCCGTGATGTCATCGAAGATACCGTAAACATCAATGGTATCACCTTTCGCTTCATCGACACGGCGGGCATTCGTGAAACCAATGATACAATCGAGAATTTAGGTATAGAGCGTACCTTTCAAAAAATTGATCAAGCGGAAATTATCCTTTGGATGATCGATGCTACAGACGCCCCCTCGCAAATAGAAGGACTATCGAAAAAGCTCCTCCCCCATTGCGAAGGCAAACACCTGATCCTCACTTTTAATAAATCCGACCTCATCAGAGAAGAGCAGAAAGAAGCCATTTTGTTTCTCCTAACGAATTTTCCAAAAACTGATATAAATTCGATCTTTATCTCTGCAAAACAACATTCAGGAACAGATGAATTACAACAGATGCTGACTGAAACCGCTCATTTACCGACAATCACTCAAAATGATGTCATTGTCACCAATGTTCGTCATCACGAAGCACTTAGTCTTGCTTTGGAAGCCATACACCGTGTACAGGAAGGATTGAACAGAAATATTTCCGGAGATTTTTTGGCACAGGATATACGCGAATGTATTTTTCATCTATCGGATATCGCGGGAGAGGTTACTAATGACATGGTATTGCAGAATATTTTTCAAAATTTCTGCATCGGCAAGTAAGTGGTGATTACCAACGATTAGCATATATCATCAACGATTATTAAGGCGTTCATTTTTAGCGCCTTTCTTTTTAGCCTTATAAGCGATGGTTATCGTTTATAGGGCTTTTTCAGCTCATTTTTGTACCGCATTTGTTGCTCGCTTGTTACTCTCCGATTTTAGGTCGGAAAGGTTGTGGACACACTGGTACGTCATGGTACGTGGTGGTACGCGATGAAACGGATTTGGCGAAATAAACGGATAAATAATGAGTAGTAAAATCGACATTCAGAAAAGATGTAAGTGGTGTAATGCTGTTTTCACAGCCCATAAGACCACCACAGAGTATTGTTCACACCGATGCGCCAACCTTGCCTACAAAGACAGGGTCAGGAAACAGCGCATTGAAAGTCTGCAACACGAATTAGGAAAAAGCATAAAGACACCTCCTAATTTGAACAAAGAGTATCTTACTCCGTCAGAAGTAGCAGAGTTATTAAACATTGGGCGTACTTCTATATATCGCTATATCCGCAATGGAGTAATCAAGGTAATCCGATTTGAAAGAAAAACCCTTGTTCGTAGAGCTGATATAGAAAATATGACAGACTTTATTGTTCCAGAAACAGAGAACAAACAGTTAAAAGAAAAAGCCCCTATCACCGACTTCTAC
>OHJT01000318.1_pt1 | contig 42031 bp, 45 predicted proteins | sample 1568651 | NCBI WGS metagenome assembly OHJT01 (sample SAMEA3879608, study PRJEB24766) | human gut metagenome | biome: human-associated habitat; feature: feces | place: USA | collected 1985/1987 | reverse complement strand
ATATTAATTATGAGTGAAGTGCAGAATCATCTTGGGGAAAAATTTAAAGAAACCATCGCCGAAGCCATGAAGACCGGAGATTTCCGGGCACTGAATACGTTAGTGAGCGATACAGTCAACGATGCTCTGCGGGAAGCGGATTTTCAGGCGAATCTGTCCAGGGAAGCCGCGGAGAAAAAGATCTGGAATTCCCAACGCAGCTGGCAGGATAAAAAGCGGGAAGAAGAGAAGTCCGAAGAGCAGATCCAGGCGGAGCGCGAAGAACGGGAAAGACAGCGGGAGGAACACCGCAGACAGAACGAAGAGTGGCACAGACAGCGAGAAGAACGGGAAAAACAATGGGAAGAACAATGGGAAGAACAGCGTAAGGCACGGGCGGCGCAGAACCGTTCTGGAAATCAGGCCGGTGTCTGGACACCCAGAAAGACTACGGCTTTGGAGATGACTTCTTTGGTAAAAATGGAGAAAAAAGGAAGCGTGTCCGGAACTCTGTGTACCGTGTTCGGTGGCATCGGACTAGGCTTTTCCGGGCTTGGACTTTTGGTACAGCTTCTTCTGGCTGCTTTTAGTGCAGCAAGTTTAAGTGCGGCGATCCTTCCGGGAGTACTTTCTTTGGTGTTTTTGGAGATGATCTTCTATGGCAACGGACAGCGCAGAAGATTAAAGCGTGCGGAGAAATATCTGGAGCTGTGCGGCACCAAAATGTATGGTGTGATCAACGAAATGGCCCGCTATACCGGAAAAAGTGTCCGCTATGTCAGAAGGGATCTTCGTAAGATGTTAAAAGCCGGAATGTTTCCGGACGGACATCTGGATGATAAAGAGACCTGCTTTATGCTCAATAATGTGATCTACCGTCAGTATCTGGAGACGGAGAAAGCCTATCTGGAGCAGAAGAAGAGCAGTGAGCAGGAAAAAAAACAGAATACAGCGGACACCGACACACAGGATACGGAGCAGAGCCGCAGAGAGCAGGAGCTGCACAGTATGGTGGCAGAAGGAATGGAATACATCCGTCATCTGCGGGATCTGAATGACAGGATCGAAGGAGAAGCGATCTCTGAGAAGCTGTACCGGCTGGAAAATCTGTTGAAGGAGATCTTTGACCGAGTGCAGGAGCATCCGGAGCAGATGCACCGGATGCATAAACTGATGGATTATTACCTGCCTACTATGTTGAAACTGGTGGAGCAGTATGCGGAATTTGATGAGATCAGCAGCCCGGGAGACGATATTCTCGATGCTAAAAAAGAGATCGAAAAGACACTGGATATGATCAATCAGGCATTTGTTACATTGCTGAACAATCTGTTCCGGGATGCAGCCTTTGATGCATCGGCGGATGCACAGGTATTGCAGACGATGTTGGCTAAGGAAGGGCTGACGGAATCGGATTTTGTAAGAGAAAAAAGTGTATGACAGCAGGAAAGTAATGCTGATGGTAAATAAAAAATCATGAGAGAGTATGGAAAGGCGGGGTTATAAGTATGAATATGGATCTGGATGCAGCAACAAAAGAGGCACCTACCCTTACACTGGATCCCTTTGCGGAGGCAAAGGCAGAGATCGTGGAGAAGAAGCCGGAGGAACTGGTAGAGGAGCAGGCTGTTCCGGAGATGGAACTGACACCGGAAGAACAGAAAATGGTAGATGATTTTGCGGGACAGATCGATCTGACCAATACCCAGGCGGTATTGCAGTACGGTGCGGGGAGTCAGAAAAAGATCGCAGATTTCTCTGAGACAGCACTTAGCAATGTCCGGACCAAGGATATGGGCGAGGTTGGACAGTTGTTGACGGATGTAGTGGCACAGCTCAAGGATTTTGATACAGAGGAAGACAAGGGATTCTTCGGCTTGTTTAAAAAGAGCGGGGATAAGCTGAGTAATCTGAAAGCAAAGTATGATAAAGCGGAAGTGAACATCAGCAAGATCTGTGATGCCATGGAAAATCATCAGGTGGTGCTGCTAAAAGATGTGGCGGTACTGGACAAGCTGTATCAGCTGAATCTGAATTATTTTAAAGAACTGTCCATGTACATTCTGGCAGGTAAAAAGAAACTGACACAGGCGAAAAACGTGGAACTGCCGGAACTTCTGGAAAAAGCACAGAAGAGCGGACTGCCGGAGGATACGCAGGCTGCGAAGGATTTTGCAGCAATGTGTGAGAGATTCGAGAAGAAGATCTATGATCTGGAACTTACCAGAGCCATTTCTCTGCAGATGGCACCCCAGATCCGACTGATCCAGTCCAATGATATCGCTATGTCCGAGAAGATCCAGTCCACACTGGTGAATACGATCCCTCTGTGGAAGAGCCAGATGGTCATTGCCATCGGTCTGGATCATGCCACCGATGCAGCCAAGGCACAGCGTGCAGTATCGGATATGACCAATGAACTGTTGAAGAAAAATGCAGAAGCACTGAAAGTGGCATCCGTGGAGACAGCGAAGGAATCTGAGAGAGGTATTGTGGATATCGAGACCCTCAAGACCACGAACCAGACACTGATGACCACACTGGATGAAGTCATGAAGATCCAGGAGGAAGGCCGTGCCAGAAGACAGAGCGCAGAGGAAGACTTACAGCGGATCGAAAATGAAATGCGGGATAAGCTTCTGGAGATGAGCCAGTCATCCCATACATGATTTTTACATAATTTTAAGCAGAGAAATCTTGACGAAACAACCAGAGGAAATTAAAATAAAATGTATGTAGGTTAATTAACGGAAGGAGCAGGAAACAAATGAAAAAACTGGAAGAAATCCTAAGGGAGAAAACGATTAAAAATAAGCTTTCTTTTGTGTTCCGCATTATGGACGTTTTATATGTGGTGCTGGCACTGGTGTCAGTTGTGGGATTGATACAGTCAAAAAACTATGTGGGAAGCGTAATTGTTGTGATCATAGTTGTATTAGCTATTGCATTTAATGCAGCTATGTCAAAGATGCTTGCCAAAATGTTGGTAGAGCCTATTGAGAGTCTGGTAGTGGCATCTGAGAAGATTGCTTCCGGTGACTTTGAGATCGGCACTCCTTATGAGTCCGAGGATGAGCTGGGACGCTTATCCGACAGTTTTGAGACCGCAGCCGGTATTTTGAAAAAGGTTGTATCAGATCTGCAGGATATTGTAGAGCATTTTGCTGAGGGTAATTTTGATGTACATAGCAACTGCCCCGATGCGTATGTAGGACAGCTCCGCAATGTACTGGATGAACTGGATGATATGGTGAACAAGGTCAGTGAGACTATGCACGGTATTCAGGGATCTTCCGAACAGGTGTCTGCCGGAAGCAATCAGCTGGCTGTCAGTGCACAGGATATTGCAGAAGGTGCTACCAGTCAGGCTGCAGCTGTTGAAGAACTGGTGGCTACCGTAGAAGAAGTAACGAATCAGGTAATGGAGAACACCAAGTCTACCGATATCGTTCACGATAAGGCAAAACAGGTAGGTATCGAGGCAACCAACAGCCAGCAGAAGATGGATGAGCTGGTAGATGCCATGAAGAAAATCGATACCACGACCCAGAATATCGAGAAGATCATCGCAGATATCGAGAATATTGCATCCCAGACCAATCTGCTGTCTTTGAATGCTTCCATTGAGGCAGCAAGAGCAGGGGAAGCCGGAAGAGGTTTCGCAGTCGTGGCTGACCAGATCAGACAGCTGGCAGAAGAGAGTGCAAATTCCGCAGTAGAGTCTAAGAAGCTGATCGAAGAATCCATGAACGAAGTAGGAGTGGGTAACAGGGTTACCAGGGAGACCAACGAAGCAATGCAGAAGGTTATGACCGAACTGGATCAGATCATCCAGGAGGTTGCTAATATCCGTACTGTATCCGACAGACAGGCAGTATCTGTCAACAACATCAAGAAGGGTGTGGAGGACATCAACGATGTTATCCAGTCCAACTCCGCAGCAGCAGAGGAGACTTCCGCTACCAGCGAGGAGCTTTCCGCTTCCGCTACTACTTTGAACGAGTTGTTAGAGCACTTCAAACTGCGCGGTTAATCGGAGGATGTTTTCCCAAGATCGTAATAGAGAGAACAGAAGAACCATAGCTGAAACCACAGCTGTGGTTCTTTTCATATCGGAGGAGTAATGAGTAATAAGGAAATGCTTCATAGAAAACAATATAGGATAGCGGCGGTAGTGGCCGGTCTGGCGCTTGCAGTAAGTATGACAGCCTGTGGTGCACAGAAAGGGACTGAGGGGACGGAAAGCGTGGAAACTATGGAAAACGTGGATCCTGTGGTTCCCGAGAGCGTAGCAGCATCCGTGGAGACAATAGAAAATGAGAAAAACGCAGAGGAATTCGGTAGAGAAACGCTGGCGGAAACGTCTGTGCCGCAAGGGGCGGCGAATAGTGCAGAACATGAAATGGTGACTTCGGGGACCGACAAAGTTCCCGGGGGAGAGGCTGCGGTGTCGCAAAGCAGTATGCCGACAGAGGCCGCAGGCAGTCAGACAGAAACGGTAGCCGGTCAGCCGGAGGCTATACAGAACCAGCCGGTGGAATATACCGACTTACAACAGATCACTCTGAATCCGGACTGGGAATATGCGGATCATTCGAAGATAAATACCGGAGCCGCAGTACTATACCGGGCACCAGAAGAGTACGGAAGCAAGGGAATCATTATCGGAGTGAATGCGGGACATGGCACCGCCGGTGGGGCCAAAGTAAAGACGCTGTGCCATCCGGACGGTTCGGCCAAGACTACGGGAGGCAGTACGGCAGCGGGAGCTACGGAAGCTGCGGCAGTGTCCGGAGGCATGACATTTCAGGACGGGACACCGGAGCGAACGGTTACTTTGCAGATGGCACAGATCCTGCGGGACAAACTGTTGGCCTCCGGCTATGATGTACTGATGCTCAGGGACGGAGAGGATGTGCAGTTGGACAATGTGGCCAGGACCGTGATCTGCAATAACGTGGCAGACTGCCATATCGCACTGCACTGGGACAGCGGTGACGGCAAGAATTACGACAAGGGATGCTTTTACATCTCTGTGCCGGAAGTACTGAAGAGTATGGAACCGGTGGCATCCCACTGGCAGCAGCACGATGCTCTGGGAGCGGATCTGGTGGAAGGGCTGCGGGGACAGGGAGCAACGATCTATGGAAAAGGAAACATGAGCATTGACCTGACCCAGACTTCTTATAGTACGATCCCTTCCGTGGATATGGAACTGGGAAATGCATATTCCGATCACAGCGATGCTATACTGGATCAACTGGCGGAAGGATTACTGCAGGGGATTAACGTTTATTTTCAACAGCAGTAAGATTGGTTAGAGCGGCAATGCATTGATCGGAGATGGACTTCAAAAGAAATCCCAGCACTGCCATCAGCAGCAATTCAACGAGAAACAAACCTAAAACACCCACCATACCGCGCATATAGGGAATAGCTCTCGGAGTGATAAAATAGATAATGATATGGTGGACCAGAAATACTTCATAAGAGTAGTTACTTATCGTACGGAGAAATCGGCCGTTTCCTTTTTCGAGAACCGGTTCCAGGCATGCAGCGGAAATCCAGAAGGCAACGGCCAGTATCGTTATTTTCAAACCGGTGCTGATGGGAAGTGCAAAAGGGCACAGAACAAAGAAAATCACCACCGGCAGGGATAAGAAAATCCATTTAGGATTGAATTTTTCATGATAATAACCAATCATCATACCGATTACGAACTCGTAGCCCTTCAGGAAGAAGTTCATATGGATGGGGACGGAGAAATCGTAATGAAATAAAACAGTCAAATAAATCCCGGTAGCGATGATAAAAAAGAACTTTTCATTTTTTATCATAAAAAATCGAAGCAATGGAAAGATCAGATACAACAGAATAAGACATCCCAGAAACCATTCTCCGATGGTAAGGGAAAAGGTGCTGATCCCGTGCATGCTGACCCAGGAATCCATTCCAAGAAAAGTAAAAACAATTCTCCACGCAGGAATTCCTTCAGGGAAAATATTGTGGACGGAATGGCTCTGGAAAAGGAGAAACAGGAAATAAACAATGTAAAGTATATAAAAGGGAATCAGGATGCGCAGAAATCTTTTCTTATAATATTTTGCGAGGCTGAAGTTCTCCTTCGCGGTATAGGAGAGACTGGCACCGGATAACATGAAAAATACAGCAACACCCAGGGTTGCCAGATGCATATTGCTGTTGGAAAACAGAGGATTGAGTCTCTCTACAGGACAGATTCCGGAGAGATAGAGCTGAAAGAGCAGATGATAAAAAATAATGAAGCAAAAGCAGGTACATCTAAGCAAATCAAAATAACGTATTCTTTTCATTGATTTTTCCTCTTTGGTTTATGATATTGCATATTATAGCATATTTTTATTTCGAAAGAAAAGTATTTAGGTGTTTGAAAAAAACACATATTATGCTATAATTTTAGATTATATTGTTCAACTAATAAACAGAAAGGCAAAAATTCCGTTTATAGAGGGATTTTTGAACGGGTAAAGATAAAATGAAGCTGGGTATCGTAGGTCTTCCCAACGTGGGAAAGAGCACACTTTTCAATTCCCTGACCAAGGCGGGAGCAGAATCCGCCAACTATCCCTTCTGTACCATCGACCCTAACGTGGGTGTGGTAACAGTTCCGGATGACAGACTGAAAGCACTGGGCGAGATGTATCATTCCAAGAAGGTAACTCCCGCAGTGATCGAATTCGTGGATATCGCAGGTCTGGTAAAGGGTGCCTCCAAAGGGGAGGGACTGGGCAACCAGTTCTTAAGCAATATCCGTGAAGTGGATGCTATCGTACATGTGGTAAGATGTTTCGAGGATCCTAATGTCATCCATGTGGACGGCAGCGTGAACCCTCTGCGTGATATCGAGACCATCAATCTGGAGCTGATCTTCGCAGATCTGGAAGTACTGGAGAGAAGACTGTCCAAGGTAGTCAAGGCAGCCAGAATGGACAAGACCTATGCCAAGGAGCTGGCACTGCTTGAGCGTATCAAGGAGCATCTGGAGAGCGGTAAGATGGCAAAGAGCCTGGATGTTACCGATGAGGATGAACTGGCTCTGTTAAAGGAATACAATCTGTTGACTTATAAGCCTGTGATCTATGCAGCCAATGTAGCCGAGGATGATCTGGCAGATGACGGTGCATCCAATGAGATGGTGGCAAAAGTAAGAGAGTTCGCAGCCGGTGAACACAGTGAGGTATTCGTGATCTGTGCACAGATCGAGGAAGAGATCTCCGAGCTGGATGATGATGAGAAGGCAATGTTCTTAGACGACCTGGGATTAAAGGAATCCGGTCTGGAGAAACTGATTAAGGCAAGTTATCATATCTTAGGTCTGATGAGCTTCCTGACTGCAGGAGAGGATGAGACCAGAGCATGGACCATCAAGATTGGCACCAAGGCACCTCAGGCAGCCGGCAAGATCCACTCCGATTTCGAGAGAGGCTTCATCAAGGCAGAAGTAGTAAACTACAAGGATCTGCTGGAGCAGGGCTCTCTGGCCGCTGCCCGTGAAAAGGGTCTGGTCGGCATGGAAGGCAAGGATTATGTAGTGCAGGACGGCGATGTGATCCTATTTAGATTCAACGTGTAATACTAAGATCCGCAATAGACAGATTACGAGACTGCTTGCAGGCAGAGTAATCTGTCTATTAGCGGATCAAACATACATGAGCAAGTAGGGCGACAGCCCGGAAGGCGAATGTATGTGCCGGATTCGGGAGCGCAAAGCGCGGAGAAGCCGGATAGTATGGAGCCATGAGCAAGTAGGGCGACAGCCCGGAAGGCGAATGTATGTGCCGGATTCGGGAGCGCGAAGCGCGCAGAAGCCGGATAGTACCAAGAAAGGAAATAAATATTATGATGAATGCAGGAGATATTGCATTTCCCCATTTAGGCATTTACCTGGAGAATGTTCCCAGAAGCTTTTCCGTATTCGGTTTCGAAATCGCCTTTTACGGCCTGATCATCGGAATCGGGGTACTGGCAGGCATTCTGATGGCGGTGCATCAGGCAAAGGTGACAGGAGAAAATCCGGATACGATCTGGGATTTCGCCATTTATGCCGTGATCTTTTCCGTGATCGGAGCCAGAATCTATTACGTGGTCTTTGCCTGGGACTATTACAAGGACAATCTGTTAAGCATTTTCAATACCCGTAACGGCGGTATGGCGATCTACGGCGGTGTGATCGGAGCATTCCTGACACTGCTCATTTATTGCAGGATCAAGAAGATCAACCCGTTCCGGCTGGGAGATCTGTGTGTGCCGGGGTTGATCCTGGGACAGATCATCGGCCGCTGGGGTAACTTTATGAACCGTGAAGTATTCGGGGAATATACGGACAGTTTTCTGGCCATGCGGCTTCCTATCGAAGCTGTGCGCAGCCGGGATATTTCTGAGAATGTAGCAGCTCACATTATCGATGGGACCAATTACATTCAGGTACATCCCACTTTCCTCTACGAGAGCCTGTGGAATCTGATGATCCTGATCATTATGCTGGTGTACCGCAAGCACAAAAAGTTTGAGGGTGAGATCTGTCTGCTGTACTTCGGAGGCTATGGTCTTGGCAGATTCTGGATCGAAGGTATCCGGACAGATACCCTGTTTATCCCCGGAACGACCCTCGCCGTATCACAGGTATTATCCTTGTGCATGGTGATCTTCGCAGTGGTGACGGACGTTGTGGTACGTATCCGCCTGGAAAAACAGCCGAAAGTGGAAAAATATTAAAAATTTTTAAAAATTTATTAAGAATATCGAAACAGGAGCAAATACATAGATATTGTGTTTGCTCTTATTTTTATACCAGATATAGTAGTAAAAGGCGCCTTTGTCGTAGGACAGGGCGCTTTTTTGCGTGGTGCTGTCGAAAAAAGCTACTTGATTTCTCTTGTAAAATACCCTATTTTAGTATAAAATCATAATAAAAGTGGGAGAAAGTGGAGGCAAGTGCCACAAAGTGGTAGATTTTTAGAAAAATGACCTCCTTTTCGTGGCAGTCCCCTTTTGGATGAATGGTGGTGAGTGCGATGTTTATGAGCGAGTACAACCATACGTTAGATACGAAAGGCAGGTTGATTATTCCGGCAAAATTCCGAGAAGTCTTAGGAGAGGAATTTGTGGTTTCCAAAGGAATGGATGGCTGCTTATTTGTGTATGCCAACGATGACTGGAACGCTTTTGAACAGAAGCTGACCTCATTACCTCTGATCAATAAAGAAGCAAGACAATTTGCCCGTTTCTTCCTGGCCGGTGCAGCTACGGTAGAAGTGGACAAGCAGGGAAGAATCCTGTTGCCGGCAGCACTCAGAGAGTTCGCTGGACTGGAAAAGGACGTGGTACTGGTCGGCGTCGGCAGCCGTGTGGAGATCTGGAGCAAGGATAAATGGGAGAATATGAACTCCGATACCGATATGGATGAGATCACCAGCGCCATGGAAGGACTGGGACTGACCATTTAACGGGTGAAAAACGTGACCGAGAAAGGATGACCGTCGTGGAATTCAATCATTATTCTGTGATGCTGCATGAGACCATTGAACAACTGAATATTAACCCGGACGGCATCTATGTGGACGGAACTTTAGGTGGAGGAGGACATGCCTACGAAGTATGCAGCCGCCTGAAAAACGGACATTTCTACGGTATTGATCAGGATGATGCAGCAATCGCGGCAGCATCCGCAAGATTGCAGCCGTTTGGAGATAAAGTGACCGTGATCCGCAACAATTATGTAAATGCAGTGGAGGCTCTCAGAGAATATGGTGTCACCGGCGTGGACGGAATCGTGCTGGATCTGGGAGTATCTTCCTATCAGCTGGATACCGAAGACCGAGGATTTTCCTATCGGTTTGATGCCCCTCTTGACATGCGGATGGATCGCAGGCAGACCCTGACAGCGAGAGATATCGTCAACAATTATTCCGAGATGGAACTGTATCACATCATCCGGGATTACGGTGAAGATCCTTTTGCCAAGAATATAGCGAAACACATTGTGAAAAACAGGGCAGACAAGCCCATTGAGACCACCTTTGAATTAAATGAGATCATCAAAGCCGCAGTCCCGGCAAAGATGCGACAGAACGGACATCCTTCGAAGCAGACTTTCCAGGCAATCCGTATCGAATGTAATCAGGAACTGGAAGTACTGAAAAAGGCGCTGGACGAGCTGATCGATCTGCTGAATCCCGGCGGAAGGTTCTGCATTATTACCTTCCATTCTCTGGAAGACCGGATCGTGAAAAATGCGTTCCGCAGGAATGAAAATCCCTGTACCTGTCCTCCGGAATTTCCGGTGTGTGTATGCGGTAAGGTCTCCAAGGGAAAGGTGATCACCAGAAAACCCATTCTTCCCAGTGTGGAAGAACTGGAAGTAAACAGCAGATCCAAGAGTGCAAAGCTCAGGGTATTTGAGAAAAAATAAAAGACTTTAGTAGTGAAAGCGGGGAGAAAGAGTATGGCACAGAGAAGAAGAGTAAGCAATACTCCTTACATATATGATAATACAGCAAGAGACTTACAGATCCGCAGGCAGATGGAGGAGCCTCGGAGACAGATGTCTCATGAGACGAGAAAAAACAGAGAAAAAGCAAGACATATGAGCATCGGCTACGTCACCTTTCTGATGGGAGCATTGATTGCCTGTGCCTTCTGTCTGGTAAATTATATCCAGATGCAGTCGGAGCTGACCACCAAGATCACTGAGGTGTCCAGAATGGAGAGTGAACTGAACTCTCTGAAGCTGTCAAACGATGAAGAGTACAGCCGGATTACCAGCAATATCAATCTGGAAGAAGTCAAGAGAATTGCCATCGGCGAACTTGGAATGACCTATGCTGCCGAAGGACAGGTAATCACCTACGCAAACAGCAGCAACGACTATATGCGTCAGGCGGATACCAGCCAGAACTAAGTCTGGGAGGCAGAAAGCGTGAAGGAACAGAAGCCTAAGAAATTTTCCATAAAGATGCAGAAAAAACTTTTATGCCTGTATGCCCTGATCATACTGGCATTTATTCTGCTGTCTGTCCGACTGTCCTGGATCGTGAAAGCGGATGGAGCAACCTACGAAAAACAGGTTTTGTCACAGCAGAAATACGACTCCGTGACATTGCCGTTCCGCCGTGGAGACATCGTGGATACCAAGGGAACAAAACTGGCAGTCAGCGAGAAGGTATATAATCTGGTCATTGATTCCTATGTAATGTTAAGCCGTGAGACTTATCTGGAACCGACGATGGAGGCGCTGTCCGCAAATTTCCCGGATCTGGATATGACGGCAGTGAGACAGTATGTGATCAGTCATCCGGATTCTTCCTGGTATGTCCCTCTCAGAAGGCTGACCTATGATCAGATCAGCGGTTTTCAGGCGGCAGCACTGGAGGACAGCAAGATCAAGGGCGTCTGGTTCCAGGAAGAATACAAGAGAGTCTATCCCAATGGTTCCCTGGCGGCGGACGTGATCGGATTCTCCAGATCGGACAACGAAGGACAGTACGGACTGGAAGAGTATTACAATGATGTGCTGAACGGAACCACCGGAAGAGAGTACGGCTATCTGAATGACGATGCCAACCTGGAGCGTACGATCAAGCCGGCAGTGGACGGTAACACGATACACAGTACCATTGATGCCAATATCCAGGGTATTGTGGAGAAATATCTGAAGCAGTTTAACGAGGAACATAAGGATGCGGTACATCCCGGTAACGGTGCGGAAAATGTGGGCTGCATCATTATGGAGGTTAATACCGGTAATATTCTGGCCATGGCAAGTTATCCGACCTATGACCTGAACGATACCAGGAATACGGACGCCCTTTTGGGATCCCGTAAGATCGAGATGGTGACCAATGCCAACGGTTATGATGTTCTGACCAAGACAGATACCTATTTTACGCAGGAAGACATTGATGCCTTAACGGATGACGAATTGCTGGACAACCTGAATTACCTGTGGAAGAACTATTGTATCTCCACTACTTACGAGCCGGGTTCCACAGCAAAACCGTTTACTGTGGCGGCAGCACTGGAGAGCGGTGCTATCACCGGCAACGAGCACTATCAGTGTAACGGATCTCTGGAAGTCGGCGGACATACGATCAAGTGTCACAGCTATCGTTCCGGCGGTGAAGGAGATGTATCCGTACAGGATTCCATTGCCTGGTCCTGCAACGTGGCGCTGATGAAGATTGCAGCTACTTTGGGAAAAGAAGAGTTTGCCAAATTCCAACAGACCTTTAACTTTGGATTAAAGACCAACGTGGATCTGGCAGGAGAAGCGAGAACCGCAAGCCTGTTGTTCCCAGTAGATCAGATGGGAAGCGCCGATCTGGCTACCAACAGTTTCGGACAGAACTTCAATGTAACAATGATCCAGATGATCACGGGATTCTGTTCCCTGATCAACGGCGGTTATTATTATGAGCCGCATATGGTGGATAAGATCACCAATTCTAACGGCGCAACAGTGGAAAACATCGAGCCCAGAGTACTGCGTCAGACCATTTCCGAGAGCACCTCGGCGAAGATCAGACAGTACTGCCGGGCTACCGTAATGGAAGAGGGTGGTGACCGCAGAACCGGTAGAACCGCAAGACCTGCAGGCTACGCCATCGGTGGCAAAACCGGTACCGCAGAGACCATTCCCCGTAAAAACGGTGAGTACGTCGTATCCTTTATGGGATATGCACCGGCGGATGATCCCCAGATCGCTATCTATGTGGTCGTGGATCGTGCCAATGCATCTCCGCAGGATGATGCGAAGTTCGCAACCGGTATTGTACGAAATGTTCTGACGGAAGTATTGCCGTACCTGAATATTTTCATGACCGAGGAGCTGTCTGAGAAGGAGATCCAGGAGCTGGCAGAAAAACAGATCGAGATCACCAATCAGTATACCCAGAAGCCCGAGGACGGTGAGGATCAGAATAATGGTGACGGAACCGGCGACGGACAGACCGGAGACGATCAGACGGGCAGTGGTGATGGAACCGGCGACGGTCAGGGCGGTGATGATTCAACACCTTCCGAGGATTGGAGAAATTATCCTGTGGATCCGGCCACCGGTTATCTGGTAAGCCCGATTGACGGTGGACTGATTGACCCTGTTACGGGAGCGGATGTCGGCGGCGATGATTCCCTGGGGGACAGCCCGGTCAACAATAATCTGCTGAACCAGCAGAATGAATAGTAAGGTAATCTGACGAATAGCCTCACAGCAAGAGCAATAAAATGTAAAAAGCTCTTGTTGTGAGGTTTTTTTATGGCAGATCATCAGAATCGTTTCTTTCATCGGAAGAAGATCATGACCATATTTTTCGTATGTGCGGCAGTGCTCTGCGGACTGTTGGGAAGACTATTGTATCTGATGGTATGGCGGGCGGAATATTATGAGGAAGCGGCCACAAGGCTGCACGAAAGAGAGCGCAGCATCAAGGCGGCGAGAGGACGGATTCTGGATCGCAACGGGGTCGTGCTGGCGGACAACAAGATGGTCTGTACGGTATCGGTGATCCACAATCAGATCGAGGAGCCGGAGCAGGTGATCGCCATACTGGTGAAGGAACTGGGAATCTCCGAGGAAGAGGCCAGAAAGCGGGTGGAGAAATATTCCTCCATCGAGCGGGTGAAAAGCAACGTGGATAAGACCGTGGGAGACCGGATCCGGGAATATGATCTGGCCGGGGTAAAAGTGGACGAAGATTACAAGAGATATTATCCTTACGGGGATCTGGCCAGCAAGGTGCTGGGTTTTACCGGAGGAGACAATCAGGGAATCATCGGACTGGAAGTGGTATATGAAGAGATCCTGCAGGGGGATCCGGGAATGATCCTGACGATCACGGACGCCAAGGGGATCGAGGTGGATACGGCAGGGGAGCGTCGGGTGGAACCGGTGCCGGGCATGGATCTTCGTATCAGCATCGACCGGAACATCCAGGAGTATGCTACACAGCTGGCGGCGCAGGCCTGTGCCACCAAGGAGGCGGACAGTGTTTATATAGTGGCTATGAATCCGCAGAACGGCGAGATCCTGGCTATGGTGAATTATCCGGAGTTTGATTTGAATGACCCTTATACCTTACCGGAGCTGACGGAAGTGAAGGAGGACGGCAGCGTTGTGGCGGTGGACCCGGACACACTGACGGCGGAACAGAAACAGGAAAAGCTGAATGCCATGTGGCGAAACGGCTGTATCAACGACACCTACGAACCGGGATCCACCTTCAAGATCATCACGGCCGCTGCGGGACTGGAGGCGGGAGTAGTGACCCCGGAAAGCACTTTTTCCTGTCCAGGATTTATCATCGTGGATGACCGCAGGATCCGTTGTCACAAGATCGCCGGGCATGGCAGCCAGACTTTTGTACAGTGCATGGAGAACAGTTGTAACCAGAGGGTCTGGATCTGAGGCTGGGGTGAGAGTGGGGAGAAACAGGGAATTTCAAAACGGTGGTTTGTAATTTTGTGAATTAGGCGGTATAATAAATGAAAAGGAGAACGGTGAAGTATGGTTAGATTATATACCTCAGGCAAATATTTTAAAGACAACGAAATCATCATAGACAATGATTCTTTTTTTAATAACAATGTATCTGCAAAAAGCCTTTCCGAAAATTCTATTAAGGTCATGGAAGAAGTTGACCATGCAAAGCTATTGGATCAGAATATCGGGAAAATAGAAACTCCTTACGGCATTACTGGTATTCAGGACTTGTCAACGGGGTGCAAAACCATATTGAATTGCATTTTTCTGCAAGAGAACCAGAAGGTATACCCGACAGTCAGAGCGATTAATGCAACGGAATGCGGAAAGAATGCGTTAGAGCAGCTTTTCTGTTATATTGATAAGACTAATATGGACATAGGAATCGTCCTGGAGCATGAAGATGAAATATATGAATGCGGTAACAGAGAATATTTGATCAACGATTCCGAAAAAATAACCGACTTACTTTTCATGGTGTAGTTTATGGGGAGGTAACATGCAACAGTGTTATGATTGGCAAAGCAATGTTTTGAAATTTACGGATGTAAACGGAAATAAATATAACTTAAAATTCCGGGGAAATAAGACCATAGTGCATGGGGATAGTGCAACGGGAAAATCTTTACTGTGCACTATGTTGAAAAGCTACATCAACGATAATAATAATGCCAGTTTTAAGCCGTATAATGCTGACAATATTTTTATTGTATCAAAGGATAATAAGGACAAGCTTTCCTTACAAAAGGGTAAGCTTATCATAATAGACAGAGCAGAGCTTATACTGGATGAACAGATGGTAGAAATTATCAATGCGGACAGAGGGTACAACAGATACCTGATATTTTTAAGAAAACCTATGGGAATCGAGTTGTCACCGAACTATTTCGGGACGTTGTGCAAGAAGGATGGGGAACTGCAGTTGGAATATGAGTGTTATGTACGGGGGTGGGCATAATTGTTGTATATCATTACAGAGGATTCAAATTCAGCCCGTGATTTCTGGCAATGTGTAGCCCAGACATTCAGATCTGTGGATTCCTTTCTGTTAGTATCATTTCCAATCGGGAGTGATGGACAGACTGCTTCGGGAAATACAACCTTAAAGGCGCAGGTGTTAAGCATATTTCCCAAATTGCAGGCAGGAGATAAAGTATTTGTAGCGGTTGACTGTGTGGCAAACAATACCAAAGGGTTTATTGCACATGACTTTGTGAAATGGGGAACCAGGCTGTGCATGAAAAAAGGCGCTGAGTTTGTTGCTACATCCTATTGGTGCTTTGAGGATCTGTACCTTTCCTATGACGAAGTCTTAGCGATGTACTTGAAGAACCCTGTGGCAGAAAATGTGGTCATTGCTGCATTACAGTATGTACATGATAATTTGCAAAATGGAACAGATTATTTTGATACCAGTCGTGAGATTCAGAACTTTATTGATTTACATAACAGCGCAGGAAAAAACAGAGAACACTTTGCAAACGAACTGCTGATGGAGGTAACAAGGGCATTAAAAGGGAACGGTCATTTTGCTATAACGAAATCAGTGGGAGCGTTCCGGAAATCGGCGGAATGTTGGTTGAGAGATTGCAGTGACATAAAAGAAAAAATGGCACAACAGCAAGTGATAAATATATGCGATAAAAAGTGTGAATATTGTTGTAAAGATAAGGGTACCGTAGATAAGCTGATAGATTTAGACACAAGATCCATTTGCAAGGACAGCGGTTACCAGCTTCAGCAGATTTGAGAAGGGGATACAGGGAAAGCAACCTATTCCTGGCGAGGGCGGTTGCTTTTTTTGATGTTTATTTTTCTGAAATATACACCAAAATTGCTAGGGTCAAAATTGGTTATTTTGTAGAGGGCATGAAGCTTCTACATCATCACTAATCGCCTTATTAAATCTCTGGCTATTTTCGCCACTGCCAAAACATTTTCCCAGCGTTATTGTATTAAATGTAAGGAGGACAGAAAAGAAAATGTCCGAAACAAAATAGTAAATGCGAAACGCAGGAGGAAAAAATTATGTGCAGAAAATTAGTAGTAACCAACGAGATTTTTTTAGGAACAAGAGCAATCTGTTATGAAGCCTACAGCTTACCCAAGGGGGAGGTCGTGGAACTGACAGAGAAGCAGATCAAAGATGCCCTGAAAGGCATTACCACGGATGAGCTGTATGGTTTGGAGTTATCCGAAGCAGGGGAACTGGTAATGGATAAAAAGAACTTTTTCACCACCAACATGATGAAGAAAATCCACACCAACACTTTAATTCCCATGGTCGAGGAAGATTGTTTAGCCAATCTTTTCTATATTGTGATCGGTACACATAAGGAAAAGGGAAATACCATGTATGATGTGATTTCCTCCAGATATGAGAGAACCAGCTTCACGGAGGAAAAAGTAAAAACGCTGTTGGATATGCATATCATCAGTGCCGGGGCGAAACTGGAAAATGGTGCGGTAGTGGTAGCACCTTTGGAAAAACTAACAGCACCTGTGGCGGATGGAAAACAGAAAGAGGATAAGGAGAAGTCGGACACCCTGTAATGGGGTGTCCGTTTCTTTTCGGAGGGCAGCAGTATGAAAGTATATGGATACACGAAAGATAAGCAAGGAATCATGGAAATAGAAAATTCTCTCAAGGCAGAGCAGGCGTTTGTCGGAGGTCTGATAGAATGTACGGCGTTGACAGAAGAGATAGACCTGATCTGCAATGATGAGGGGTGGCTGATAGGACTGGAACCGAGGGTGGCAATACCTGAGAGCGAAACGATCATAGCCGGGGATTGTTTTATCTGCCGCCATGACCGCAGAGGTAATTTTCAGAGCATCAGAGAGGAAGATATCCCCCTCATAGAATCAAAAGTACAGTACATCACTGAGGAAATGTTACTCAGGCTGGCGTTATTAAAATATTTTGGAATGCTGTAAGCAGGAGGTGTGAAAACGTGGAGATAGAATTTATAATGCAGATTTTAAGTAATCAGACAATGTTCAATTTTGCGTGTTTTATGTTTATTTGTTGTTCGTTCGTCTGGTTATGTGAGAAAGCTAGAAGTTATATAATACGACTTATTCAGTATATAACAAAAAATATATAATTTTCAAAGGATCCTGCCTATGCAATTTATAGGCAGGATCCTTTTATAAAGGCAGTCCAGACAACTGGGATTGCCTTTCTGTTTTTGTGTAAAAATTGTGCGTCAAAAGGTATGAGTGTAAATCGAAATACTTCAAAAGTGTGAAACCAGAGATTTGAAATAAAATAAAGGGAGAGAAAAAGGTGTGTCAAAAAGTATGATTTATGACAGGTTTCAAAATTTTTGGATATGAAATAGTTTAGTGGATGCATCCCCTGTTTTGATATAGCATTTCTATTTTCAATAAGATGCTGTAATTCCTGCCTGCCGGTAAGAAGAAAGAAAAAAATTTTTTATATTTTTGGACTTTTGGGAGGATAGAAAGGCATGGCAAAGAAAGACATAACAGGAGAAATAATAGGTACAATGCAGGTAATGTACTATGTTGGGGCTAACGAGCGCAGACAATCAATATATCATTGTAAATGTGTAAAATGTGGATTAGAAAAAGATATGCTTTATGGAAATCTAACAACACTTCGGAAGAACGGTAAGGATGGGTGTACTCACCCTCATATAATAGAAGTTGGAGAGAAGCTGGGCAGCCTTGAAGTGGTGGGACAGTGTGATGATTACATATCCCCAAAAGGAGAGCATACAAAAAGATGGTTATGTCGTTGTATAAAATGTAATAGGAATCATAAGATTACAGATGGTTCACTAAAACGTTTATTAGATTTGAAAACTGATGGATGCAAGCATTCAATAGAAATTAATGAAAATGATGTATTTGGAAGTTGGACAATAGTCAGAAAAGATGAAAAAAATCTGCATGGTCAAGATACGTATTTGTGTCGCTGTGAATGTGGTAGAACAGCATTTGTTGAAAAAAGCAATCTTACGACGGGGGCATCAACAAGGTGTCTGAAATGTGCCAATAAATTAGTGGGAGAAAAGTCAAGGAAAGATATAAAAAATCAGATATTTGGATATCTACTGGCAATGTATATGGTAGGTACATATTGCGGACAGGCTTTATGGCATTGTAAATGTCTTAACTGTGGAAGGGAAACTGATGTATTTATAGGGGCTTTAACATCTGGAAATACCAGATCATGTGGATGTTGGCATAGATCACAATTTGAGGACTATGTTGAGGAGTATTTAATAAATAAAGGGTACGAGTGTGGCATAGGCTACGAAGTTCAAAAAAAATTTGATGATTTATTAGGCACAAAGGGTGGAAAATTATCTTACGATTTCTGCATTTATGCAGAAGAAACGGAAATCGCTTATTTAATAGAGTGTCAAGGACAACAACATTATAAAGTAAACACAGCATTTGGGGGTGAATCACAATTTGAAATTCAGAAGGAACACGATAGAAGGAAAAAAGAATATGCAGAGCAGATAGGAGCAACGCTTATTACAATTCCATACACAGCTAATTCTTATGATAAAGTTTGTAAAATATTAGATCAATACGTTCTTTGAGGGAATAAATAAATGAAAAATTTAGGGAAACTACTATTTTCAAAGAATATGATGCTTATAATATTGAGCATTTTAACTGCCATTCAAGGTTTACAGCCAGATTTATTGAATAATGGGCAGGCTTTTATATATTATATAGGCTATTTGGTTATGGGAATTTTATTTCAAGATGTTATAGACAAGACGGAAAAACAAGAAACAGAGAAGAAAATAGAAAGATTAGAGAAGCAGATAGCAGAGATTAATAATAAAATAAATAAAATCGTTGAGAAAGGAGGTTCCACCTTATGATAACTTACGCATACGAAAGAGTTTCCAGTAAAGACCAGAACTTAGAGAGACAGGAAACAGCAATCAGAAATTTCAGACCGAATATTTCCGATGCTAATATCTTTAAGGACAAAGTGACAGGCAAGACATTTGACAGAGAGCATTACAATGAAATGAAAATCATACTGGAGCATCTTTCCAAAGTCAATGCCACGAATGACCTGATAGAAGTAGTCTTTGAGGAAATGGATCGTCTTGGCAGAGACAAAGAGAGTATCAAGAAAGAATTGCAATGGTACAAGGATCGTGGAATTTATATCAGAATCTTGGAACTGCCATCCACCTTGGTAGATATAGATTCCAATAATAAATGGGTCATGGACATGGTAACCAACATTCTGATTGAGGTTTATGCAACCATGGCACAGCAGGAACTTGAAAAACGAGCTAAGCGGCAGACCGAAGGTATCATAGAGGCACAAAAGAAAGGAATTAAGTTTGGTCGTCAGCCAATCCAACTCAACGAATCAGAGTTTATGACAGTTTATAATTCATGGAAGGCTGCGGAGATTAATGCACGGCAGGCAATGAATATTTTAGGCATCAAACCGAACACCTTTTACCGAAGAGTAAAAGAGTACGAAGCCACAATTTCTCAATCCTCAGACAACAAATTTTCAAAGTAGATGCCACATCAACGCAGCATTCCCGATTTTCCATAGGCATTTCCAGATACATTGGATGTGTCCTAGCATTTTCTAAAAATTCTATTTTTCGATTTATGATTGAAGGAAAATGATTTTTTTCTTCTTCCGCTTCAGAATGATTCTCAGCTACGTGTCCCCTAAAATAGGTTCCGCATGGGTCTAAAAACTGATGGTATCACTTAAAAATAAAATTTTCGGGTAAATTTCGGAAGTTCTTTTCTACCGATTTTTTGCTGCGGAGGTTTATAGAAATTCTATGTCAAAGCATCCTATTTTCATCTTGCCTTTCCCTTTATTCAGCGTTACATTCTTCTCCCACGGAGAAACCATTCCGGGAGAGGAGGTGACATTTCCATGAGTAATACAACAGATCATTCACAGGATAACATAATCAGGTTATTGCAAGAAGCACTGGCTGTCACGATTCTTTTGGAGAATGATGTGCAGACACAACAAAGCGACAGCATAGAGGCGCTGTCGCTGGGAATCATTCACAGTAAATTATCGGAAACTACAAAGCTGCTGTCAGAGTTCTTCCAGAAAGAGTTGTAGGAGATTTTTCTGTCTTTCTGTGAGCATGGAAACATTAATGGTATCAGTATTGCTCTTGTCAAAACCGAGCAGATAATCAGTGGAGCAGTGGTATAACCGGGCAAGAGCAATGAGCATTTCCAGACTGGGCGTGCGCTCCCCTTTTTCATAATTTGAGATAACCGCAGGCGATACGTTAAGAGCCGAGGCTACTTCTCTTTGTGATAGTTTATGTGCAGTTCGTTGTTCCTGTAAGCGTTCGCCTAACCCATGAATCATAGAATACCTCCTACTGTTACTATGATTTTACATTTTATGTTATATCCGTAGGTTAATATAAATATGCGCATAGCATTGTAAAGTTTGCTTAAAGATGATATAATGAGCAAAAATACAATGTGTCAAAGGAGAAAGCTCATATGAAAGTTAGAATGACAAACCGTGAATTTGAATTACTTCTCTTAATCAATAATATTTGGGAATTTGAGAAAATTACCCCAGGTAGTATTCCAGAGGGAGGCATTGAAGAAGTCATTGTAGGCAATGCCATGAAAACAGGTACAGCGGATGGAGCGTATGATTCCGATGAGTATAGAGACTGTTTGCAGGGATTAAGAAAGGAAAGACTTGTTAATGATAAAACAGAAATTACGAGTAAGGGAAAGAAATTTCTGATTGAAGCTTTTGATGCGGCGGAAGCAATTTGTAAGGCTAAAAATATTGACAATATTCTTAATGACAATGAGAAGGTGGCATTAGCTGTTGCGAAAAAAACCAAAGAAGATAAAGAAAAGGCACTCAAACTAGCTGTTTCTACTGCAGGGACTTTTATAGGCGCAATTCTTGCAGAAATGAAACCAGAAAAAAGACATTAATTTAATAATAAGTGATTTTTATTTTTATATTTTTTATGAGGATGCCGAGAGGCATCCTCATCGACTATTACGACAGGAGGAAATTAATATGTCAGGAAAGTTTATGAATGTTAAGCGTATAATAATTCCGACGCTTACAATGATCATTATTACCAGTCAGTTAATGGGCTGTGCGTCTGTCTCTCAGGATGAGGCGCTGAATTTGTTGCGGCAAGGCGATCAGATAGAGATTGAGATAGCCACGCCTAAAGATACGGTCAAAGAAGAAAAAGATACATTACCATGGGAGCAGTTAGCATCCTTATCTACCTACTCCGCATTCCGTTCTGCTTTTGATACCGCTCTGGGTGTAGTTCCTACTTCTGACAGCAGTAAGAACGGCATCGTCTATACCAACCTTGCAGGGGATCAAGACGGTAACAACACCTTATACAATGCCATGATGAACAGAAAATTCTATTCCAACTATTGGGAAAATGAGGCGGTACAGTCCGAAGTTCAGAAAGCACTGGCAAGTCAGTTTACCGATGTAGACGAGGATACCATAACAGCAAGATACGCAGCCTTAGGTGTTTATTTTGATTTATTACCCACCAAAGAACAACCAGAGTTCCATGGTGATGATTCCTTATCAAGAGCAGAGGCAATGACCTTGATCATGAGAGCAGAAACCCCGGTAACGGAATCTGAAAGCCCCGAAACCTTTGTTGATTTTGTAAATGCAGTTGGTTCAGAATCTCCCTACACCAATTACGCAGGATATTTAATGAATGATTCCTACCTTACCATTGATACTGGCAGTTTAACATCTAAAACTTTCACATCTACAATTTCCCGTGGTGAATATATTTATATGTTAATGAACCATTATTTCAAAGAAGATTTGTCCACAGTAGATACAAAGTCGGCAAGCTTTTCCGATGCAAAAGATGCAGGGGATTTGAGTACTACGAAAGCCTTTGAGAAATATGATGGTTCCAAAGACTGTTGGCAGACAGCAGAGTTAGCCAATGCGATAGCAAATCCCGACGATGGATGCCCTACCAGAATGTATAAAGCATTAGTACTTGCAAATACACTTGATATTGTCAACAAAGAAACCCGTTGGGATGAAGGTTTATCCCGTTCCGAAGCAATCCAGTTGCTGGCAGACACCTATGCAAAATTAGCAGAGGCAAAAGGATATCCGATCGACACCACCCTCGGTAAAACCAATCTTCCAACGGTAGATGTTGTAACAGAAGAGAACACAGAGAATACTGAAACAACTCCTGAGGCAACAGAGAGTAAAGCAGAGATAAATGAGAATGATTCCCAGACTTCCGAAGGCGAAGCCAATGAGGATAATGTAGAACAGACAACTTCCACTTCTGATTCTTTGGATGATATCGCATCTGCAAAGTCCTACACCTTATCCGAACAGGAAAAAGCAGACCTAAGAGCCTTAGGAGCAACAGATGAACAGATCAACAATGTAAAATCCGGTCAGGACTTCATTGATTTAGTTTATAAGTTAGTCAACGGTGGAAGCACTGGTAGCAGTACTGCCGGAGGCAGTAGCTCCTCCACTGACACTGATTCCAGTGAATCATTTGGTGACGAGGTTCATGATCCTAGTCGAGTTCCTCAGCTAGGATCCGGAGATACAGTGCAAGGTAGCATGTAGCACTAAGGTAATACTAAAGAACATTAGATATATGCAGTGACATATATCTAATGTTCTTTCTCTTAAAGGATGTTAGGAGATAACAGTGGAGGATATCAGAGGTCACCCCCTCAATCACCAATACAGTTATGTTTATTCTCATTCATTCCGATACTTAACATAGCATATAATATTTCGACCCCATCATCCACAAAATATCAATTAAAAATTTCTGAAAATTTTAGAAGCATCGATTTGTAATTTTCTTGATTCAGCGGTATAATATAATAAAAAGGGGATTAGTTATGATAACAAAAGTAATTATAATAAATAGCATATCTAGTGATAAACAAAATTGTAAAGATGTAAATGGTAAACGCTATTCAATTATAGAGATAGGAAATTATATGAACATGACTAATGTAGATATTAATGTTCATGTAGTTAAAAATCCTAATGGCAGTAAATATTCATACAGCATAAGGTACAAGAAAAACTGCAAAGTACAGACTCTTAAAGCACAGACTCCTAAAAGGCAGAAGTCACCAAAGGAAGAGACGGAAAAGTATGCTTATGGAAATAGAAATAGTAAGTGTTTAGAGGCTTATTTTGTGATTGAGGACAGTAGTAGTGCAAAGGAGATAATAAAAAATATAGCAAAAAAATTTGCTGAAAATTCAAAAATTTCTTTAAGTATTCATTATATATTTGCAGGTGGTGTGGGATATATACCAGAAGCATTAAGGAACTGTATACCAAACAAGGCAAAAGTATTGGTAATGTATGATTCCGCATTAAAGGATGCACAGACTTTGAAGAAAATAGAAGGGGAAATTAAACATCTGACAAGGCAAAAGAATATTGAATTCATTACATTTACACCTAAATGCATAGAGGAATGTGCATTGTCTTTTAATAAATTAAAGACAGAGATAAAAGGGTTAACTCAAAACCAAAAAGATTTATTGAATGCAATAGATACTTATAGAAGAACAGGAAAAGATTATATATCGTATGATGTGTATGGGGGCCAGTACAATATAAACGGAACACCTATTAAATTTGGATATCCAAGTAAATTTATACCAAAATATAGCAAAGTAGACACAGTAGAAAAATATTTGGCAGATAGACTTGCAGAGATGACTTGCAGAAAACCCTATCAATTTATTAAGAAAGCAAATATATGCTGGTATAGAGACTGTAAGTCAAACATTGGCAGATGCATATACGAAAAGGACTTAGGAACTAAAAGACCTAACAGCCCAGTAGACTATTGTAGTATGACTTTGAAAGGTAAAGATAAAACAATGGAACTTATACAGCATTCTTTATTTGGGATATTGTATGATGCAATAGGGTTATTATTATTTCAAAAGGCATTAGTATATAAAGCAAGTATTTATGATTTGTTTCTTGGGAGGAAATGGTAATGTTGACAATAGCAACAAAAAGGGAATTAAAAAGCGTAAATAAAATAAAAGATGTGGAGTCAAGATTTAGAATGCTTTTAAACCTTGGAGAAAAATTTGAACTAGATATATACACGTTGATAATGAAGAGCATAGATTTAGTGAATGAACGTAAAGGAAATATAATAAGAAATAGGTTCGGAGAGACTACACTAGAAAATCTGTCCACGGGCTGTAAGGCTGTAATATTAGCAGTATTTTATAATAAGGAAAATATATACGTGTCAATTGAGGAATGCGGGGAAAATGCACTAGATGTATTATTTAAAATATCAGAGAGACTTGATCTACGTGTATATACAAGATATGAAATATCAGTGTTTAAACCTGATATAAAATGCAGGATAGGTGATAATGTATGTACTGGCGGTTATGAAATATATAGAAAGCTAGGTGAATTGAATGAGCTCAATTAAAATGGAAATAAGTAATAAAGTATCAATGCAATTAGAAATAGATGAAAGAATAACATTTATTGGCGGTGATTCAGGTACTGGAAAAACATTCATAATAGATGCCTTAATAGATGCAATAAAAAATCCAGATATTGTAAAATCAGAAGGATTGATACTTGATAGAGTTAAAGTGTGTGAAGATGAAGATGTAGTATGCAGCATTCCGGATATCAAGGGTAACATAATATTTTTGGATAGATATGATAGCTATTCTGAGAAAACAAAAGAATTGATATGGAAGAAAATGGCAATGAAAGATAATACATGGGTGTTGATGTCTAGAAATCCAGATATACCTGAGAACTACGGATTTTCCAAAAAAAGTTATAAAGAACTAAAGACAAAAAAAACAAATGGAAAAACAGTGATATACACAGTTGGGCAGAATTAAAATTACACTGCACAAGTGGGTAAGAATACATGTAACGGCAAACTATATTAATAAAAAGATTCAGAGCGAACAAGAGTAATCAGTGTTTGTAATTTTCAATCATCAACAATTTACCAATGGACATTCCCATTCCCGGGGATGTCCATTTTTTCTGCCTTTTTATTATAAATATTCAGTTTTTTTATTTATTATTTTTTGAAATGGAGGTTCAGCATGGTTTCAAAGCAGAAAACAATTCATAATTTCAATTTACGTTTCTTCTGCATACTGTTAGCCTTGATACTGCTATCATTAATAGGATTACCCTATACAGGCATTACAGTTTATGCGGATACCGGTACGTCAGTAGAAGCAGAGCATTCCGATGGATCCTATACCTCGTCTGGTGGTAAATGGTATGCCACTTATAGCAGATCAGGTGGATACAAAGGTCAAGGCGTTCTCCTTTACCTTCTCGAACGTGACGGTGGTGGCGCAGTTGCCGGCACCACCCCTAAAGCCTATGCTTGTGGAAGTAGAATGGAAGGTTATGAACTTCATGCGCAGGATAAATACAATCGTTACCCAGAAGTCACCCACTGGGAGGGCACAGACCCGTACTGGTCTGGTACAGTACCAAACAATGGTGGCTTCATGAAGAACAGTACTTCTTCTAATGTCGCAGCAATCAAAGCATGGCTAAAGACACCTTATGAGGGTGGTACTTATGGAATTAGAATGGTTCAAGACATCTGGGGAGATGCAGTTGCCACCCGTTTCACCAATGAAGAAATCATCCTTGTAGCCGAACCGATTGTAGCGGTGCAATTTTCAGAGTATTATGAGATACCAGGTTTAACATTCAGGGATGGTGCGTCAGTAGGTGAAGCCTTTATGACACTAATTGATTTTAGGGCAAAAGTGGTTGGCTTACCTGATGATACAGATACAGAGGTAAGTACGGATTTAAGAAGGAAATTGGATGAAAGCACCAATCAGATGCAGAACCTTTTGACAGGACATTTTGGTGATGCTACATTAAGAATTTTAAAAGATTCAATTATAAGCAGCCTTGGACACATAGCAATGAGTGTAAACGGATATTATCCACTGGGGGAGGTTTATGCTGGAACACCTAAGATGGTTGCTTCGTACTATGCAGGTTTGGCATTAGACAATTCAGTTTTTGTACCATCATCCTCAACTTTGAGAAAAGCGGAATCGGGAAGGAAATATTATAGGTTATCAGCTAATGCAGCCACCTACATACCATCTACCTCTACGATTTGTTCGAATGCAGGTTTTGATCTCTGGCCTGCAGGTTCTAGTGTCAGAATATATCATCCTGATGGAAACTTAAACAGTAAATCAATAGGAATGTTAGCGATGTTAGCCTTTACGGAGGATGGAGAGGGGGATTACACCCATACCTATGATGCTTCGTTAGGTTCCACCCCAGGCAAGGCACCCGAGTATGTATCTTCGGTTACCTCAACTACTTCTTCCTTATCACGTTCCTACACCATCATCAAAGCCTATCGCACCTTGAACACTTCCACCTACATCAATGATGGAGTCTATACCAGGGAGGATACGATAGGAAAGATATTGATAGAGGATGAACCTACCTACACAGTAGTGGATTGGTTTACCACCTCCACCCCCACAGCCACGGTTGGTTTATCGGATGCCACCCGATGGAATGAATCAAAGTCCCATGCTTCCATTATGGAACAAGGTAACTCTTCCCTGGCTTCACCGATTACGTTGCCTTCTGCCCAGAAATATTTGTATGTGTTGCTTGAGTGTACCCACACCTCATCGCCTCCCACCGATGCCAACTACACCCTTCTGGAATAGTCTCTGAACCTTAGAATTTTAATCGTCCAAAACGTATTATTCAGAAATTAAAAATGTGTGGTGCCGAAAGGCATTTTTTTTATGCCTGAAATTTGTACCCCATTGTGCAATTTGTATAGCGTACCCGTAACGGTCAGTCAATAGATGCGTGTCTCATCATGTCTCCACACGTAGTCAAAACAGGTTTATTCCGCATACGAAATAGCATAAAAAGTTTGTTACTTTTTCAAGATGACAATGAAATTAATTTGTGTATACTTCAAAGTAAGAAGGCAATCAGGAGGACACAAAAATGGAAGCAGAGTTAATTGAACTGGCAATGAAGATCAAGATCAGCCGCAGGCGGACACGGCTGACCACCTACGAAAATATGGAATTGCATACCACGCAGCCTATCAAGCCGGACAGGAAAAAAGAGATCAAGAGAAATATTCCGAGCAACTATGCAGATTTCAATTACTACAACAGAATGAAACAGCGCAGACGAGTTATTGAGGAAATGGTTTATAACAGTTTTGAAGCAGGCAAGATGGTCATGCTGACCTTGACCTTTGACGGTCGCTTACAGCCTGAGAAGCAGTTTTCAGACATTAAGACTACCCATAAGGAGTTTAAAAAATTCGTCCAGAGGGTCAACGACCATTACGATAATTTCCGCTACGTGGCAACGTTTAGCCGACAGAAAAACGGCAACTGGCATTACCACATGATCTGCAATTTCCCCATAACGATAGCACCCGGTGAGGTGAGAAAACTATGGAAAAATGGCAGTTTCTACATAACGCAGATTGAAACGAACGATGAAATGGCAACGGTGATCAAGTATGTAATTAGTAATATGAACGAATCCACAGCAGAAATGCATGGCAATCATGGCTATCTCTGTTCCAAGGCAATCGAACGGGACAAGGTCATTACTTCGTGGAGGGAAGAGCAGGAGGCAGAGTACCAGCAGGCATTTGAACGGCTAAAGACAGAGAAAACGAAAATCTTATATGAAACCCGGAACCACTTGGGAGTGCGGGGGGAGAGGGTGGATGAATCCACAGGGGAAATCTATTCTGTCACTCTGCGAGATGAGAAACTTACAAATGCGTTGAAGAATGCCGGGTATGAAAATCTGGACACGGTTTATACGCATCTGTCCTCAGCGGCGGACTTCTCCGACTATTTCGCTCCACTGCAGGTAGCTACCCCGAAACCCAAGAAATTCAAAAGAGATGCCACCTCAAAAGACAAAAAGTAGATAATATAACATCTGTGCTTTCAACAACTTCGTTTTCAACATTGTTTTCTCTTGTAAAGGAAAAGTCCCTTACATGGTACAACACTTTATTGTGAATAGAAAATAAAAAAGGAGTTAAGCAAGATGGACAAGAAAATATTTTATATCAGACGAAGCAACAAAGGACTGGGTGCAATATTATCCAGCAGGCATCCCCGGACAGTGATCGTCTATGCGCAGAGTCCCTACGCAACGAGGAAACAGAACCGCTGGCTGGAGAGAAAGCTGTTGGCAGTTTACAAACGATATTATTACAGAGTATTGATAGAGAGCAGAGGGGAGTTTTGGTACGAACCCTATGATCCCTTGAAAGTACGCTACCCGGAAGAGGAGGACTGAGAAGATGGCACAGAACACCACAAGCAATAGAGGATACGATGACACTGTATATATTCCCAGACAACAGCGTCTGCGTCCCATGATTTTAACGAGGAAAGTACAGCAGTTTTATCTGGTTTACCTGTGTTTCCCCGATGGCAGCGAAATGCAGATCGCCGCTTATATGATGCCAAACGATGGCAACTGGAGGGCGAATGATGCCTTTTATGACAGTCTGGTACAGATTTACAAAAAGCGGATCAGAGGTCTTTCATAACAATGCTTTCCCGGCAAGCCATGGTGCAGTAGTTCCATTTCTGTACCATGGCTTTTTTCTTTCAACACTTCTCAAACATAAATTTTTTTATATTAAAATCCAATTTTCAAAATTTAATATAAATAACTGTCAAATGAGAAAAACAGCAATTCCGATAAAAAATATTTTTGTGAAAAAAACAGGAAAATTCCTGAAAAAAGTTAGGTGTGCGGAGAAAAAGAAAAGTCAGTGTCTGAAAAATCCGTTTATCACTTTTTCCCGACTGGTTAGTAATTTCCCCACCCATCAACACCTACACCCATCTACCATGTGATTTTTTAACCGCAGACAAAGCAAAAAACAGTAATAAAGCATTTCAGAAAAATATTTTCAAGTTTTCCACGCAGCATTTCCATGAATCCACCAGCACCATCCGAACAAGTGATGAAAGCACTGTGAACCACAGGAGCCAATCTGTCATGTGACCCGACATTCTCATTTTTGGAAGTAGTAGACCATTTTCAGACTGGTTGTTAGTTTTCTAAAGCGCAATAGTCACTTATTTTCCTCCGCACTGACCTTTTTTCATTTTTCACCCCGACACGTTCACCGTTTTTCTCACAGCGTTCCCCCTGATCGCATAGCGTCCCCACCCCAGAACAGTTTATTTCCGAACTACCTTACATCGTCCCCACCGAAGCCATACCCGTAGCGGTAACAGCATACCTTTTGAAAACGGAACGCATTTGTATTGTGCGCTAGATTAAATAAATTAAGAGGTATATTTACTTGTTAAATAATTAACGATGCACTGCTATGAAAGAATAAAAACATTCGGAAAATAGCGGAAATAATCTTGCATTTTGTGTAGGTCAGCGTTTCAATGGCATACACTGGTAAAAACCTCGTTCGGAGGATGGAATGGCAACTGGATCTGGCGCTAAGAGAGCAGCAAAGAACCGGGAGGTTTCCTTACGGAAGGAAACAGAGGTGCAGTGTGGAATTGTACGGTTACTGTACGAGGACGGAAGTTTATCAGAGAAGGAATATGAGTACATTGTGGAGTTGTTGTATGCAAAAGAAAAAGGAGGAAAACAGAAATGAGCGAGCTTTCAAAATTTTCGCCGCAGACACGGGTGGCAATCTACAACCGGGTGTCTACGGAGAAGAAGGTACAGATGGAGGCACTGGATGTGCAGGTGGCATACACGAGGAAACTGGTGGAGGACAATCACCTTACGATCGTGGATCAGTATATAGAGCCGGAGACCGGCACGGAGGCGGAGCATCGTCTGGAATATCAGCGGATGATTCGGGACATTAAGTCGGATCGGATTGATCTGGTGGTTGTGAAATGTTCGGACAGACTTTGCAGAGATCAGGCGGAATGGCATAATTTTGTGAAACTGCATCTGCAAAAGAAGTTTCAACTGTATTTTTATCTGGATGACCACATCTATGACCATGAGAGGGACGATATAAAATATTCTGTGCAGGCCATCGTGGATGCAGAGCAGAGTAAGATCACTTCCAAGAAAATCAGAGATATTCACAGCAACAGACAGATCTACGCCACGGGTTCTAAGGCACTGCATATATGCAGACCTTTATACGGCTGGGATCGGAATGTGGAGTTTATCGACGAGAACACCAAGCGTGTCTGGTGGACAGTCAACGAAAAGGAAGCCACAGAACTTCGCTACGCCTTGTCACTGGTGGAGCAGGGGATAGGATTTTACCGTTTAGCCAACATCATGTATGACCGAGGGGTGCGGAGCAAGGGAACCACAGGGTATCACAAGATGCCCTCTGTGCGTATTGCGGCGAATACATGGAAGAAAATGCTGACCTCTCCGATGTTGCATGGAGACTGCATTTTACATAAGGAAGTCAGCAACTTCTACACCAAGGAGCGTGTGAAACTCCCGCAGGAGGACTGGATCTATAAGGAAAACGTGATTCCTCCCATCGTCAGCAGGGAATACCATGAGAAGATCGTTCAGATCATAGATGCAAGGCGGTTCCAGATGGGGTGCTGCAAGGGGCTGGCAGGTACCTACAAATGGAGTAACCGACTGGTCTGCGCAAATTGCAAGAAGCCATACTACAGAATGCACTACAAACTTAATTCCGAAAAAGTCATCACGTGGAAATGCAGCGAGCAGTTTCAGAGAACCCGAAGCGCCTGTGACAACATGGTGATAGCGGAGAAAGAGTTAGAGAAGCAACTGGCGGCAGCACTGAAAGAAAAATATGCCTACCTTTTCCATATCTCTTCCGGTTTAATCAACGATACGATTCACACCATTGAAAAGGCATTATGCAATTCCGACAATGGAAAAAAACTGAAGGCACTGGAAACCCAGCGTGAACTCCTTTTACGGAATAAGGATGTATTGTTTCATAAGTTAATGAACGGAGTGATTTCCGATGAGGACTTTGGAATCTACAAGGACAGACTGGAAAAGGAACTTCGGGAACTGGAAGAAAAGATAGAGGGACAGAAAGACGGGGAGAAGAGTCTGGCGGATCAGTACCGCCGCTTACAGCAGATCCGGGATACCATAGAAAACAAAAATTATAACGAGCAGGCGATTCTGGAAATTCTCTATGGCTGTGTGGAGGTCATAGAGATTCATAACAACGGGGATATGGATGTCACCATGAGCAGGGAACTGATGCGGAGTAAATTTGAACTATACAGCATTGTGGAATCGGATTACAGTTTATTCTACTTTTCCTTCACCTACAAAAAAGAAACCATCTATGACCGCAACCGGAAAGCCTACAACGAGAAAGTACTGGAACTGATCCGAAGTGAAAAATACATTACGATCCCACAGATGGCGGAGCGGCTGGGGAACACCTACAGCTATACCTGGCACAGTATCCAACAGTTAAAGGAGCAGGGCAGGATCGTTTATATCAAGGAAAAGTTCGAACATAGCGAATGCTATTGGGAGGTGGTAGAGTAGCCAGCACGTTAAAAAAGTATACCACCAACCCGAACTCTGACAGTAGTTCCAGACCCCTTGTAACCCGGCATTGATTTCCGTCGGCCTACGGCTCGGTGTGGACAATTACTACCATTATTTTGAACAGTTCGGCCTAAAACAGCGCACCGGCATCGACCTGCCGGGGGAAGCTGGGACTATCATGCATAAAAAAGAGGATATGGGAAATGTGGAGCTGGCTACCGTGGCTTTCGGGCAATCTTTCCAGATCACAGCAATCCAGCTGCTGACCACGGCGTCCTCCATTATCAACGGCGGCAACCGGATCACCCCGCATTTCGGCATCGAGGCGTTGAACCGTGACGGGGAGGTGGAAGAGACCTTTTCCTATCCGGTGCAGACGGGGATCGTCTCGGAGGAGACTTCGGCTACTATGCGCTACATTCTGGAAATGGTAGTGGCGGAAGGCTCCGGCAGAAACGGTCAGGTACAGGGCTTCCGCGTCGGCGGCAAGACTGCAACCAGCCAGACCCTGCCCAGAGGAAGCGGACGTTACATATCTTCCTTTATCGGCTTCGCTCCGGCGGATGATCCCCAGGTCATCGCCATTGCTATTATCAATAATCCCCAGGGCATCTACTACGGGGGGCAGGTGGCAGCACCGATCATAAGGCAGCTGTACGAAAATATTCTGCCCTATCTGGGACTGGAGAAGACCGAAGAACCGGAGGAGACAGCGGAGTCCGGGGAGTGATGGCGGTCGCAGACTTCCCCAGGGACGATGTCGAAAACAATGGAAAGAAAAAGGTTCCGGCGGATGAAAATTTGACAAAATCCGCTGATGCCACCCTTTATAATGTTTCTGAAGGAGGGGTGTGATGCATTATGAACTCTACTTAGACAGTCTGTTCCTCCTCAATTTCGGGATGAATCTGCTGCTGCTTTGCCTGGTGGATCACAGCATGGGCCACACTGCCACGTGGTACCGGCTGCTTGCGGGAGCAGGGGTCGGAGCGGTCTGGTATCTGTTTCCTTTTTTATGGAAAGGAACAGCCGCCGGGAAGCTGTTGCTTTGTTTTCTGCCGGGGACAATACTTATGCTGTATGTGACATTTCACATTCGCAGCCTTGGGACGTTGTGGAACTATTTCCGAAAACTGATGCTGTCCACCTTCCTGATCGGAGGCATTCTGGCGGCACTGCTTCGGGGATTCCCGATGGGAAGAAATTATCTGCCTGGGATCGGTATGACCCTGGGAGTCGGAGCATTCTCCGGCTGGATACTTGTGCGGGGGTGCAAAAAGGAAGCGGAACAAGCCTGCTATTGTGAGGTAGTGTTACAGGGAGCGGAGGGACCGTTGCGAATTCATGCATTGGTAGACTCCGGCAATACCCTGACCGAACCTATCAGTGGAGCACCGGTATCGGTGCTGGACGCACGGATATTTTATCGGCTGTGGCCGGAGGGACTGCCTGGATTCCGGGTGATTCCTTATCACAGTGTAGGGAAAAAGAGCGGGATCCTTAAGGGATATCCGGTGCCGCAGATGACGCTCATACAGCAGGGTGTGGAACGAGAATACAGAAATGTATACCTGGCAGTGAGTGAGGAGATCGCGGGAGAAGAGATCCCGATGCTGTTACCTCCTGCGCTGTTGCAGGAGACGAATAAAGCACGAAGGAAGAAGGAAAAAGTAAAAGAGCCGGACAATCCGGCAAGGCACAATGTGGCAGATAGGAGTAAATATGGTCTTAAAGATAGCAATACCGGGAAAAATGCAGTTTAAAATGATGCGCAGGGAGCCTTATCTGCTGCACCGGAAAGGAGATGTCCACTATATCGGTGGCGCGGAGGTACTGCCGCCGCCCCTGCCCAGTGAGCAGGAGAATCAGGTGATCGGTGATCTGGGGACGGAATACGAGGATGAGGCGAAAGCCATCCTGATCGAACATAACCTGCGTCTGGTGGTCTACATAGCCAAAAAATTCGATAACACCGGTGTAGGGGTGGAGGATCTGATCTCCATTGGCACCATCGGACTGATCAAGTCTATCAACACCTTCAATCCGGAGAAGAATATCAAGCTGGCAACCTATGCTTCCCGGTGCATTGAAAATGAGATACTGATGTATCTGCGCCGGAATAACAAGACGAAAATGGAAGTCTCGATTGACGAGCCGTTGAATGTAGACTGGGACGGCAACGAGCTGCTGTTGTCGGATATTCTGGGGACGGATGAGGATGTGATCTATCGCGGTATAGAGAATGAGGTGGAGCGGAAGCTTCTCATGAATGCTGTGAGCAAATTGTCCAAGCGGGAGAAAACCATTGTCAGACTCCGGTTCGGTCTGGGAACGGTAGATGGTCAGGAGATGACCCAGAAAGAAGTGGCAGGTCTTCTTGGTATCTCACAATCCTATATTTCAAGACTGGAGAAAAAGATCATGCGGCAGCTGAAAAAGGAGATCAGCCTGCATATTTGACTTTGCATTCCGGCGGGATACATGATACTATATAACATGTGCAGAATTGTGGGAGCTGCGTGGCAACAGAGCAGTTCGTGAACCATATAATACAGACAGGATAGTTTTCAGGTAACGGAATCGGAAGTAACCAAAAAGGACAAATACATGATACAGCGTGATGATATATTATCGATGGAATATTTAAAAAAGACGGAATTCACCGGATGCCACCAGGGGATGCGTTACCGTCTGGAGCAGACTGAGGATCCGGAAGGCGGCAAAAAGCTTCTCGTGACGGTCTGGCCGGAGCCCTTTAACTTTTTAAAGACACCGGAGGAGAAGAAGCAGAGGGCCATGTTCTCCTTTGACGAGGACGGAGTGGTGGATGCGGTCGGCTGGATGAACGACAGATTATTTGAGAACAAAAAGCTATGGGACGAGGCGCCTTCCCGCTGGGACACTTACCAGATGTAAAACGGGAATTTTAAGAGACAGATATAGGATGAAGAAAGAATGATTTGGAAATATATAATAAGGGATCTGAACGGTGCCATACAATATCTGCCCTATGGTGTGATGGCCGGTGCCGTCATGGGACTGATCCTGAATGCAATGAATGCCAGGAGGGAGCGGAAGGGAAAAGAAGCCTTTCCGATGGCAGGTCTCATGGTGTTTTCTTTGTACCTTATGATCATACTGGTGATTACTTTTTTCTCCAGAGAGGATGGCAGCCGGAACCGTGCCATGGATCTGGAGCTTTTCTCCACCTGGGGGATCAATACGAGAAATAACGCCTTCGTGGTGGAAAACGTGCTGCTTTTCATCCCGTATGGCTTTGCGTGCCCCTGGGCATTTCCCTGGCTGAGGGGATTTTTCAGGAACATCTTTGCGGCTTTTGTGACCAGCCTGGGAGTGGAGACTTTCCAGCTCATTACCGGCAGAGGTTATTTTCAGATCGATGACATCCTGACCAACGTGCTGGGAGGAATCATCGGATACTGGATGTTTTGGCTGGTGTATCATACGTTACAGAGAATACGAGGATCAAGGTCTATGCGGTAAGATAGCCCCGCATAGCTTTCAATGCATTTTTTTCGAGACGGGAGACCTGGGCCTGGGAGATGCCGATCATGTCGGCGACCTCGGTCTGGGTCTTTCCTTCGAAAAAGCGCAGAGAGATGATATGACGCTCTCTGTCGTTCAGACGTTTCATGGCTTCACTGAGGGAGAGATGTTCCACCCACGTCTCTTCCTTATTTTTTTTGTCACTGATCTGGTCCATGACGTAGAGGGTGTCACCACCGTCGGTGTAGACCGGTTCGTAGAGGCTCATGGGATTCTGCATGGCATCCAGGGCATAGACGATGTCCTCCTTGGAGATACCTACCTCTGCGGCAATCTCTTCCATGGTGGGCTCCTTCAGATTTTTCCTGGTCAGGGTATCGCGGGCGTAGATTGCCTTGTAGGCGGTGTCCTTCAGAGACCGTGAAACACGGATACTATTGTTATCCCGTAAAAATCTGCGTATCTCACCGATAATCATTGGAACCGCGTAGGTGGAAAATTTTACACCCAGCGTGGAATCAAAATTGTCGATGGCCTTGATCAGACCGATACAGCCGATCTGGAACAGATCGTCCACATTTTCCGCACTGCCGGAAAAGCGTTTGATCACGCTCAGGACCAGACGCAGGTTGCCTTCGATGTAGGTCTCTCTGGCGGCGGTATCTCCCTCCCGGATCTTTGCGAAGAGAGCTTCCTTGTCCGCTGCCTTTAGCAAAGGCAGTTTTGCTGTATTGACACCGCAGATTTCTACTTTTCCCTGTACCATAGAGACCTCCCAAGTTTTCTGAATCGTTGCTGATTTTTGATAACTACAGTATTCACAGGAGAGTCAGTGACTATACCGGCAAGAAAGATTTTCCAGTTTTTCCCGAACGGGAAACGGAGCGGTATCATATAATAAATAGAAAGAAAACGGGAGGAGCAGAGTATGCTTTTTTCCGAGTTAAAATGCAAAGATGTAATCAATGTCAGAGACTGTAAAAAGCTGGGGCATGTATGTGATCTGGAGTTCGATGAGTGCAGCGGATGTATCTGTAAGATCATGGTGCCGGGTGGAAACCAGTGGCTGGGATTCCTGCGCTGTGAGCCGAATATCGTCATCCCGTATAAGGACATCAGACAGATTGGACCGGACATAATTTTAGTTGACATTAACTGCTGAATCTTCTATAATCTTAACATAAATAACACGTGGTTTTTATAAGGAGGATGCCTATGAAATGTCCGTTCTGTAGCCATGAAAATACCAGAGTCATCGATTCGAGACCGGCGGAAGATAACAACTCCATTCGCCGCCGTCGTGTATGTGATGAATGCGGTAAGCGATTCACCACTTACGAGAAGATCGAGACGATTCCGCTGATCATTATTAAAAAGGATAATAACAGAGAGGCCTATGACCGTGCCAAGATCGAGGCAGGGGTGCTCAGAGCCTGTCATAAACGTCCGGTCAGCGCACAGCAGATCACGACTTTGGTGGATGAGGTGGAGAACGAGATTTTCAACAGGGAAGAACGGGAGATCCCCAGCGGCACCATCGGTGAGCTTGTGATGAATAAGTTAAAGGATCTGGATGCGGTCGCTTATGTGAGATTTGCTTCGGTCTACCGAGAATTCAAGGATGTGAATACCTTCATGGATGAGCTGAAGAGTGTTCTCAACGATAAGAATCACAATTAAAATCAGAACAGGACTTCTGTATTTACGGAATAGCACACCTCCGTCTGCCCGGCATAAGTTGGACAGGGAGGTATTTTTATGCGATAAATTCAGAAAACTGTGTTTTGGCGGAAGAAACGGTACAGACAGAAAAAATAGATTCCGGCAAGTACCAGCTGGCTGACCAGAATCCCCCACAGATATCCCTGCATACCGATCACGGGAATGGCAAAAAATACGAACAACAGCCGGATTAAAAGGCAGACCACATTGGAGAAAAAGATCCGCCCCGCCATTCCCAGCCCCTGCAAAATGCTAGAGAGCGTGGTATCCAGATACAAAAAAGGACAGATGAATCCCAGCGTCACGATGAAATGCCCGGCCAGTTCACTGTGGAACAATTCGGTTCCCATCCAATCCCCCAGAAAAAGAAAACCGCACAGACAAAGAAAGCCCATGAGACTGCAGTATTTTACGGTACGCAGAGTGTCGTTCCATACGGCTTCCCGGTCACCTTTTGCATGATTTTCGGAGATGGTGGGGAGGAGAAGGACCGCCACAGAACTGGTGAGAGCATTGGGAAAAAAGATCATGGGCATGGCCATACCGGTGAGTACGCCGTATACACTTAAGGCTGTGGTGGTATCATAACCGTAGAGAAGAAGCTTCTGGGGAATGGAGACAGCTTCGATGCTCTGCAAAATATTCAGAACGATACGATTGGCGGTCAGGGGCAGTGCCATGCCCAACAGATCCCGGTAGACCGCGGAAGAAGGACAGATATTTTGCAGGGAAAGAACAGAGGCATCCGGATACAGGTGTATGTACAGGCAGATCAGAGCGATCAGCATGGACAGAAGCTCGCCGACGGTCAGACCTAAGACGGCCGCATTGATGGAGGGGGTGCGCCCCTCAGACAGATCGGCTCCGGTGACGAGAAAGACACAGCCGACTCTGGCCAGCTGCTCCAGAAGCTGCGTGAGGGCAGGAACGGAAGCTTTCTTTTTTCCATAGAAATAGCCGTTGATGCAGGCATGCAGCGCGGCAAAAGGAATAGAGAAGGACAGAATCCGCAGCATGGATATGGTACGGGCTTCTTTTAACAGGAAGATTCCTATGGGTTCTGCGGCGAGAAACAGGACAGCATTGACTCCAAGGGACAGAGGGAGCGTGATGCTTGCCCCGGTCAGCAGCGTTTTCAGGTCATCGGAACGCCGCCCCGCAGTATTGGCGGCAACGAATTTGGAGATGGCGGTCTGGTAGCCGGCAGCTGTCAGGGAAAAGGAGAGAGACAGTGCGGGACTGAGCAGCTGATAGATCCCCATTCCTTCTTCTCCGAAGAGCCTGGACAGGTAGATCCGGTAGAAAAAACCGATGATGCGGGTGATAAGACCGGTGATCGTCAGAATCAGAGTACCGAAGATCAGAGGATGACGTTTGGCATGCTTCATAGCTTTTCGTTGGATCCTTTGCAGATAAAAGATCTTGCAAAAGTATATTCCATCCACCTTGTTGACAGAACTGCGCGGTGAATGCTATCATGAATAACAGTGAAATAAGCATGAAAATATGCGGAAATGAGGCAATATGATATATTTAGATAATGCAGCAACTACCAAAACGGCACCGGAGGTCGTAGATGCGATGCTTCCGTACTTCAGTGAATACTACGGCAATGCCAGCACCATCTACAGTCTGGGTGCCGAGAGCAAGAAGGCCATGGATCATGCCCGCCAGACCATCGCAGACAGTCTGGGTGCAAAGCCGGAAGAGATCTATTTTACTGCCGGCGGTTCCGAGTCCGATAACTGGGCGCTGAAAGCTACCGCAGAAGCCTATGCTTCCAAAGGAAAACATATCATTACCACGAAGATCGAGCATCATGCCATTCTCCATACCTGTGAGTATCTGGAGAAGAGAGGCTTTGAGATCACTTATCTGAATGTGGACAGAGACGGACTGATCAGTTTGGACGAACTGAAGGCAGCCATTCGCCCTGACACGATTCTGATCAGTGTAATGTTTGCAAATAACGAGATCGGTACCATTGAACCCATTGCCGAGATCGGTGAGATCGCGAAGGAGCACGGTGTATTGTTTCATACCGATGCGGTACAGGCGTATGCACAGGTTCCCATCAATGTGGATGAAATGCACATCGACATGCTCAGTGCCAGCGGCCACAAATTAAACGGCCCCAAGGGTATCGGCTTCTTATATATCCGCAAGGGTGTGAAGATCCGTTCCTTTGTACATGGCGGAGCACAGGAGAGAAGCCGCAGAGCCGGTACAGAGAACATTCCTGGTATCGTGGGACTGGGTGCTGCTGTAGAGCGCGCTATGCGTATTATGGATACCAAGACCCGCAAGGAGATCGAACTGCGGGATTATCTGATCGGACGTCTGGAGAACGAGATCCCTCACTGCTGGCTGAACGGTCACCGCACGAAGAGACTTCCGAACAATATCAACTTCTCCTTCCTGTTCATCGAAGGAGAATCCATGTTGATCATGCTGGATATGAAGGGCATTTGCGCTTCCAGCGGTTCCGCATGTACTTCCGGATCTCTGGATCCTTCCCATGTACTGTTGGCTATCGGCTTAAAGCATGAGGAAGCACACGGCTCCTTGCGTCTGACCTTATCTGAGGAAAGCACGAAGGAAGAGATGGACATCGTGGCGGAAGAAGTGAAGAAAATCGTACAGAGACTGCGGGATATGTCTCCTTTATATGAAGATTTCCTGAAAAGCCAGAAGAACAACTAAGTGAGAAAGAAGAGGATAACAGATACATGTACAGTGAAAAAGTAATGGACCACTTTCAGAACCCCAGAAATGTAGGGGAGATCGAGGATGCCAGCGGCGTAGGTACCGTGGGCAATGCAAAGTGCGGAGATATTATGAGAATGTTCCTGGACATTGACGAGAACGGGATCATCCGGGAAGCAAAGTTCAAGACCTTCGGCTGCGGCGCTGCCGTAGCTACCAGCTCCATGGCTACCGAACTGGTAAAGGGTAAGACCATTCAGGAAGCATTACAGGTAACGAACAAGGCTGTAATGGAGGCTCTGGACGGACTGCCGCCCGTAAAGGTACACTGCTCACTGCTTGCAGAGGAAGCGATTCATGCAGCACTGTGGGATTATGCAGAGAAGAACCATATCACCATCGAAGGACTGCAGAAGCCCAAGAATGACATCAGTGAGGGCGAAGAAGAGGAAGATTATTAAGATCTATGAAGAAAAAAGTAGTAGTAGGCATGTCCGGGGGAGTAGATTCCTCCGTGGCAGCCATGTTATTGAAGGAACAGGGCTATGACGTGATCGGCGTCACTATGCAGATCTGGCAGGACGAAGAGGAAGCAGCCAAGGAAGCCAACGGTGGCTGTTGCGGACTGTCGGCGGTGGATGATGCCAGAAGAGTAGCACAGAGACTGGAGATTCCTTATTATGTCATGAACTTTAAGAAGGAATTCAAATGCCATGTCATGGACTATTTTGTGGCAGAGTATTTAAGAGGCCATACCCCCAATCCCTGTATTGCCTGCAACCGTTATGTGAAGTGGGAATCCCTGCTGCAGAGAAGCCTGGAGATCGGGGCGGATTATATTGCCACGGGACATTATGCGAGGATTGACAGGCTGCCGAATGGCCGTTTTGCCATCCGTAATTCCGTTACCGCAGCCAAGGATCAGACCTATGCGTTGTACAATCTGACCCAGGAGCAGCTGGCACATACCCTGATGCCGGTGGGTGAATATACCAAGGATGAAATCCGCGTCCTGGCAGAGGAGGCGGGACTTCCGGTGGCGCATAAGCCGGACAGTCAGGAGATCTGTTTCGTGCCGGACAATGATTATGCTTCCTTTATTGACAGAGAAGCCGGCGAAAAGGTGCCGGGACCGGGCAATTTTGTCACGGAGGACGGCAGGATCTTAGGCCGGCATAAGGGCATTACCCATTATACACTGGGACAGCGCAGAGGACTGGAACTTCCTATGGGGGAAAGAGTGTTTGTCACCGCCATCCGTCCCGAAACCAATGAAGTCGTCATCGGTTCCAATCAGGAACTCTTTACGGATAAAGTGCTGTGCGATCATGTGAATTACATGACAGTGGAAGATCTGACAGAGCCCACCAGAGTATTGGCGAAGATCCGTTACAACCATAAGGGAGAATACGGAACTCTGACAAAACAGCCGGACGGTAAAGTGCTCTGTACCTTTGACGCACCGGTACGCGCCGCAACACCGGGACAGGCCATGGTATTTTATCAGGATGAGCATGTACTGGGCGGCGGAACCATTATTCTGTAGGAAAGCGCTCAAAGAGGAGGTCTCTGCGTCCTACGGATACAAAGATTTGTATAGCGGAAAAGATCGGGATCACTATTGTTACAATAGTGGTCCTGCATTTTTATCACGGCGTATGACAACAGTGGCACCGACGTGCATATAATAGTAGAAAGCTTTTAACAACAGCAGCAGGAGTGTTTATGGATTATCGTTTTTCATTTCAGAGACCTATGAGAAGAAGCAGTTTCGGCTCCATGAAGGGAACCATTGTGGATCTGGTACCGGCAGGACAGGGTGGCCGCAGAGCCGATGGATGCCTTTTGTTCGCTACAATCGAGGATACGGACGGCAACACGGTGAACTTTTTCATCAACCCGGATACGTATGTGGTGGATTTCACTACACTGTCGGTGGGAATGATGGCAACCTTCTGGTATCGCAATGATGCACCCATGCCTCTGATCTATCCGCCTCA